>FUFK010075976.1_pt1 | contig 13658 bp, 23 predicted proteins | sample 1021851 | NCBI WGS metagenome assembly FUFK01 (sample SAMEA51879418, study PRJEB19060) | metagenome | reverse complement strand
ATCAAAGGGGATGATTCGCCTCTCATGCCGGGTGAGTTCCGTGACGTTGACGTACCGGGTGGTGCAATTCGTGACGCTATTACTTTCATTCCTTACAAGGAGCCAAGTTCCGTCTTGTATCAATTACTCCAAAATATCGTTGACGAGGGGAGAAGGATTGGCTCCGTTGCAGATATACAAGTTGGAGACATCAACGCGCAAGCGCCAGTAGGAACAACACTCGCTCTAATGGAGCGTTCTATGAAAGTCATGTCTGGTGTTCAGGCCCGCCTTCATGCCGCGCTGAAGAAAGAGCTCAGATTATTAAGTTTTGTTGTAAGAGATTTTATGGGTCCAGAGTATGCCTATGAAATGGAGGGTGATTTCTCTAGGCTAAAAGATTTTGACGACAGAGTTGATGTCATACCTGTGTCTGATCCAAATGCCGCAACTATGTCTCAGCGTATTATGCAATATCAAAGTGCATTACAGTTAGCGCAACAAGCGCCACAACTTTATGATATGGGCAAGTTACACAGACAGATGCTAGAGGTTTTAGGAATAGATCAAGCAAAAGAAATAATAAAACTGCCTGATGAGATAAAGCCTGCTGATCCAGTAACAGAAAATATGGCAATGTTAAAACAAGAGCCAGTAAAAGCATTTAAATATCAAGATCATGAAGCGCATATACAGGTTCACATGGCCGCAATGGAAGACCCAAAACTTAGAGAGATTGTGGGTCAGTCTCCTTTCGCTCAAGCTATACAAGGCGCTATGACTGCACATATTACTGAACACGTTGCATTCCAGTATAGAAAAGAAATAGAAGAGAGACTTGGCGTTCCAATGCCAGATGAAGAAAAGCCTTTGCCAGAAGATGTGGAAGAAGAGCTTTCTAGAGTTACTGCTGAAGCTGCTTCAAAGCTATTGCAAAAGAATACAAAAGAAGCACAAGAGCAAGAACAAAAGAAACAAGAGCAAGATCCGCTCACTCAAATTCAAAGAAAAGAGCTTGAGATAAAAGAAACTGAACTACAGCATAAGATGGCAATGGATAAAGCGAAGCTTGATCTAGAAAAAATGAAAGCTGAAACAAATGAAGATGTCCAGATGGAAAGGATTAAATCTGAAAACAAAAGAGAAGGTGCAAGACTTGCTGTAGACCTTGCAAAAGAAAAAAATAAAACCACAAAAGATGGTGTAGAATTGGCAATAGATCTTGCAAAAGAGGCAGATAGTGGCGCGTAATGAGACTATTTACACACCAATATTAAAAAAAATTGGTGAAGAAAGACAAGCTGTTGTAACTCATATGGCATCTGGTAGGCCCAAAAATTTTGAGGAATATCAAAGACTTGTGGGAAGACTTGAAGGTTTGCAGTTTATTGAAGATGAAGTTTTAAACATAGAAAAAAAATTTATTGAAGATTAGGGGGTTACAAAATGTCAAGTGGGGTGTATAGTTAAAATTAGGCTAGTATGTCTAGCCCGGGAATAACCCCGCATGGTAACGGTGAACCATAATCACTGCAAAGAAGGAACAGGGATGTACTCTGCACAAAAAGTAAACTACGAGGAAGAGTTTAAACTTAAGCTGCCTCACCCCAAAGGATATAAGCTGTTAATTGCTATTCCAAAGGTCGAAGAAAAAACAGATGCTGGTGTATATATGCCAGACACATTAACAAAAATGGAGCAAACCGCATCAATAGTTGGTCTCGTTTTAGAGATGGGAGAAGATGCTTATGCTGATGAACAGAAGTTTCCGCATGGAGCTTATTGTAAAAAAGGCGATTTTGTTATCTTTAGGTCTTATTCTGGAACAAGATTTAAAGTAAAGAATGAAGAGTTTCGTTTAATTAATGATGACACTGTAGAAGCAGTGGTAGATGACCCAAGAGGATTTGCAAGAGTATGAATGATAATACAGCACAAAAATTAGAAAATGAAGTTAGCGAAGAGCAACTTGATTTAGAAGTGGAGGTTATAGATGATACTCCAGATGAAGACAAAAATAAAACAAGGAATGAAAGTGCTCCAAAGGATAATATTCCAGAAGAAGAGGAAATTAAAAATTATTCTGAAGATGTACAAAAGAGAATTAAGAAACTTAAATATGAGTTTCATGAAGAAAGAAGAGCTAAAGAAGCGGCTGAAAGAACTCAAGAAGAGGCTGTTAGCAGGCTTGAAAAAATTCTTCAAGAGAACAAAAAATTAAGAAAAACCCTTGATGATGGAGAGGGTGTCTTGGTTGAGCAGGCCAAGAAAAGAGTAGGCGCAGAAATAGAGGCTGCAAAGAAAGAATACAAAGAAGCATATGAATCCGGAGATTCAGACAAGATACTAGCTGCACAAGAAAAGTTGAACAGAGCGCAGAACGAGCAGTTTAAGGTTGAGTCGTATAGAGCTCCGGCACGGGAGGCTGAAGCAGAAGTTTCCCCTTCTTCTAAAGAAAGTAAGCCTCCTGTACAAAAAAGACAGGAACCAACTTCGGCGGATAAGTCATGGTTGGCAGATAATGATGAATGGTTTAATAAACCCGGATATGAGGATATGACTGGGTTTGCATATGGAATACATGAAAAACTTGTTAAGGCTAAGATAAACCCTACACTAGAGCCTGATGAGTATTATAAAAGAGTTGATGAAGGATTGCGAAAAGCATTTCCTGATTATTTTAACAAGCAGAACGTGGAAGAAAAAGAGGTTGATGCATCGCCACGAACTGCTGGTACCGTGGTTGCCCCGGTTGACCGAAGTGCAAAAAAATCACGCAAAGTGCAATTAACCTCTACCCAAATCAGACTCGCAAACCGACTTGGGCTTACCCCTGAACAATATGCGCAACAATTATTGAAGGAATCGACAAATGGCTGACAATGTATTTGATAGAGAATCTAGAGAAACTCAAACAAGAGAATCAGAAAAAAGAAAAGTAACATGGCAAAAGCCATCTGCTTTGCCTGACCCAGCACCACAAGAAGGCGTTGAATTTCGTTGGATAAGAACATCTTCACTAGGTCAGAGCGATATGACCAACGTTTCATCTAAATTCAGAGAAGGATGGGAGCCAGTAAAACTGGAAGATCATCCAGAATTAAAAATACTACCAGATGTAGATTCTAAATTTCAAGGTAACATAGAGGTTGGAGGATTGCTACTTTGTAAGAACTCCAAAGAAAACATGGCTGCCAGAAGAGATTATCAAAAAGAGCAGGCTGATTCACAGATGTCTGCTGTAGATAATAATTTCATGAAGGAGTCAGACCCACGTATGCCAGTTCTCAAGCCAGAGAAAAGCACACGCACTTCGTAACGTAACTAAATTAACCGAGAAGGAATCGAAAATGAGCAGTATAGCAGCACCATTTGGATTAAACCCAATCGGCAGATTCGATGCAGGTTCATTAGAGGTAATGAGACAATACCCTATTAAATCTGGTGAAAGCACAGCAATAGTAAAGGGCGATATCGTTCAATTAGTAAATGCCAGTAATGCAACTACAATTGCAAAAGTGACAGGAACTATGGATGGTTCAGCAACTGATCTATGCGGTATTTTCATGGGATGCCGATTTACTGATCCAAATACAAATCAGTTGACATTTAGTCAGCACTTTCCAGCAAGCACAGTAGCATCTGATGCTATGGCTTATGTTGTAGATGATCCAAATGTATTATTTACAATTCAGGCAGATGGAGCATTTTCTAATGCTAGAGACATCTATGGAAAAAATGCACCTGTAGTACAAAACAGTGCTAATACAACATTGGGAATTTCTCGTGTGGCATTAGATGCTTCAGAGATATCAACCAATGCAGGTGATGGAATCAAAATAATTGACTACTTAGGTGGTGATTTAGGTGATGAAAAAGGAAGCAGCTTTCCAATATTGGTTTGCAAATTCAATTATCATCAGTTGTCATCAACTAGTGGCGCAGCTTAAGGAGAGATAAATGGCGATTTCAAGAGCACAACTCCTTAAGGAGTTATTACCGGGTTTGAACGCATTGTTCGGCTTGGAATATGAAAAGTATGAAGACGAACATACTCAAGTCTATGAAGTAGAAAACTCAGAGCGTAGTTTTGAGGAAGAAGTTAAGCTTTCAGGTTTTGGGGCAGCCCCAGTAAAGCCAGAAGGTTCAGCTATTTCTTATGACAGCGGGCAAGAGTCTTTTACTGCAAGGTATAATCATGAAACTGTTGCAATGGGCTTTTCAATAACAGAAGAGGCAATGGAAGATAATCTTTATGATTCTCTTTCTGCACGTTATACAAAAGCGTTAGCAAGAGCAATGGCTTATACTAAGCAGACAAAGGCTGCTTCATTATTAAATACAGGCTTTGATACATTTCAAAGTGGTGATGGAGTGACATTGTTTAATACAGCACACCCAACAGTGGCTGGTGGAAATAATGGAAACAGACCTTCAACAAATGCTGATTTAAATGAAACTTCACTTGAGCAGGCAGTAATTGACATAGCAGCTTACAAAGATGAAAGAGGCTTACTAATTGCGGCTAGACCAAGGAAGCTTGTTATTCCACCTGCATTAATGTTCGTGGCAACAAGAATTTTACAATCAGATTTAAGAGTTGGAACTGCTGATAATGATACAAATGCATTAAAGACTAACGGATCAATCCCAGAGGGATTTGCTGTTAATCACTATCTAACAGACACAGATGCATTTTTCTTAACAACAGACATTCCAAATGGATTGAAGATGTTTGTAAGAACACCAATGTCCACATCAATGGATGGAGATTTCAACACAGGTAATGTAAGATACAAAGCCCGTGAGAGATACTCATTCGGTGTGTCAGATCCTCTAGGTATCTACGGATCACCGGGAGCATAAAAATAACTAAGGGCGGTTACAAACCGCCCTTTTTCATATATACTATAATTACCTTGACGAAGAATTATCTTCGACATTTGCCAAGACAAGGAGATTTAAATGGCTAATACAACTTTTTCGGGTCCAATCCGTACAAAGGGTGGATTCAACGTAATAAATGAAAATAGCACTACAGGTGTTATTACTCAAACAGGCTTCTCAGTAAACTCTACTGGTCAGCTAATATCTTTAGGTTCAAGAAAAATACAAACCTTTGTAGGTTCTTTAGCGGCAACAGACACAGCTTCAGCGTATACTGATGGTGATGTGCTTGTAGAACTTGGAACTTTAAATTCAGATCATCCAGATGAACTTGTAACTGCAACAAAGTTTTTTATTCACAAAGCTGTAGTGGGCATCACAACAGCAGCAGGGCAAACTTTAGTTGGAAATTTACAATTGAGCGCAACAAGTGGCACAGCAACTAATGCAGCTGTTTCTTCAGGGACAGAGATTGTTGGCGCAGGTGTTACGGCTTTTTCACCTACTTTGTCTGCTGCTTTATCTGTAACTGAGGTTGATATTAACTTTAACAACACAGCTGGTAACTTTCATGTGTTTGAGCCTAATGTAACAGCACCTATTGCTAGTAATGTACTGTATGCAGCGACTACAACAGCATTAAATGCAGATGCTTCAGCAGGTAGATTCACAGTAGAACTTGAATACTCAGTATTCTAAGGAGGGTTAAATGGCAGGTCGTTCAGATGTTAAAGCCTTTAACTTTGACCAAGGAGACAGTGCAGCTGTTCTAGGTCCTGTAAGATCTAGAATTAGGCAAGTAGTAATATTTGGCAATGCAGCAGGAGCTCTAACTATCAAAGATGGTAGTGGTGGTGCAGATTTATTGGTTCAAAGTTTTCCAACAGGATTGCATACGTTAAATATTCCAGATCAAGGAATACTGGCAGAGAGTGGAGCTTACATCCATGCTTTCTCAGGTTCTGGCAATAAGTTAACTGTATTTCTTTCCTAATGGCTGAAAAGAAAAAAAGAGGCTCTATGAAAGGGCACACTATTAAAGGTGGTCATAAACGCCCTACAAAAGCAGGTGCGGGCATGACTGCCAAAGGTGTTGCTAAATATCGTAGAGAAAACCCCGGATCAAAGCTTAAAACTGCTGTAACTGGAAAAGTTAAAGCAGGAAGTAAAGCTGCGAAAAGGCGTAAATCTTTTTGTGCTAGAAGCGCAGGTCAAATGAAAAAATTTCCAAAAGCAGCAAAAAATCCAAATAGCAGACTTAGACAGGCCCGCAGAAGGTGGAAGTGTTGATTAGTCGTGCTACAATGAAGACTCAATTAAAAGGTAATAGAATGAAAAAGAAACCTGTTATGAAAAAAAATATAGGAAAGATGATGGAAACATTGTCTCCTGCATACAGTATTGCAAAAGGAAAAGGTCCAATGAGCGCACTTGCATCAGCCGGTGGCTTAGGCTTAGTTCCTGCGATGGTGGCTAGACCACAAAGAAAAAAAGCTAAAGCTCGTAGGGCGGCAAGAATGGCCTCTGCTCCGCAGAGCCCTTCAGCTGGAATGGGCATGCCTGAAATGACAAGAAGGATGGCTATGGGTGGTCAGATAAAAAGAACTAAACCTATTGATGGCATAGCTATGAAAGGCAAAACAAAAGCTGTATAAATCATGCGTAATTACAAAAAAGAATATAAAAATTATCATGGTAAAACAGATCAGAAAAAAAAGAGAGCTTCTAGAAATACAGCTAGAGCAAGAATGATTAAAGCTGGTAAAGTTTCTAAAGGTGACAGTAAAGATGTCACACATAGGAATGGTAATCCAAAAGACAACAAGAAGAAAAATCTTGGCGTGGCATCTAAATCTAAGAACAGATCATATGCTAGAACAAGAACAGCAAAGAAAGTAAATAGGAGATCTTAATGAAACAGCCAATGAGATTAAAGTCAGGTGGATTTATGTCATCAGGAACAGATGCTGGTGATTTAGCGATACTAAGAACAGCAAAAAACATTGATGATGGCAGTGCTATGGGAATGAAAAAGGGTGGCAAGACTAAAAGCAGAGTTAACGAAGCTGGTAATTATACAAAGCCCGGATTAAGAAAAAGAATATTTAACAGAATAAAAGCTGGTGGAAAAGGTGGAAGACCCGGCCAGTGGAGCGCCAGAAAAGCACAAATGATGGCTAAAGCTTATAAAAAAGCAGGTGGAGGCTATAGAGGTTAATGTTAGATCCCGCCTCAATTGGCATAGCCATTACGGCAGCTAATACGGCATTTTCGGCAATCAAAAAAGGATTTGCCGCAGGCCGTGAAATTGAATCTATGGGAAAAGATTTAAGTCGCTGGATGGGCGCTGTGTCAGATGTTGAAAATACTGAGAAGTCTGCAAAGAATGCTTCGCCACTTCGTAAATTATTTAAAGGCAGAGAAATAGAAGCCTCTGCAATAGAAGCTTTTACAGCAAAGAAAAAGTTAGAGGCACAACGTCAAGAACTTAAATCATTTATAAATTTTCACTACGGAGCCAATTCTTGGAATGAGATTCTTAGAATGGAGGCTGAGATAAGAAAGAAGCGAAAAGAAGAGATCTATGAGAGGCAAGAGCTTATTAGAAAGATATGGGAAGTTATTGGTTGGATTCTATTGTTTTGCACTGTTGTAGGATTTATAATATTATTAGCTTGGATGTATAAAGAAAGCAAAAGATGAAACAGAAAAAATTACAAAAGTCATCTAAGTATAGCCAATACGATATTGATAATGACGGCGTGGTCAGTGACGAGGAATTTGAACACATGGCTGAAATTAAAAGACTTGAACATGATTTACGAAAGCAAAGAGCACAAAGACGTATGGCTACTGCTAGTTTGGTTGCTATGGCTACTTTTACTGCTGCGATGTTTTTTGTCGATCTCGAGAGAGTTAAAGCACTTTCCGATATTAGTAATCTTTTTTACATCACTGGGGGTGGCATTGTGGCTGCATATATGGGCGCCAGTGCTATAATGAACAGGAATGGTAAATAAATGGCTAGAAAAGACCCGAAGGTTGGCACAGGCAAAAAGCCTAAAGGTTCTGGAAGAAGACTCTATACTGACGAAAATCCAAAAGATACTGTTAGGATTAAGTATGCAACTGTTGCTGATGCTCGTGCAACAGCTAGAAAAGTTAAGAATGTTAACAAACCTTTTGCAAGAAAAATTCAAATCCTTACTGTTATGGAGCAAAGAGCTAAGGTCTCTGGTAAAAAAGAACAGGCAGCTATTGCTAAAAGGGCTAAAGAATCTTTACGGAGGCAAAGAAAAAGATGACTAGTGTTACAAGTTATTTGTTGGTATAGTTAGTAATGGCATTAAAGAAATCACAAAGGAGTTTAAAGGCTTGGGGTAAACAAAAGTGGCGAACCAAAAGTGGTAAACCTAGTACACAGGGGCCAAAAGCTACAGGTGAGCGTTACCTACCTTCCGCGGCAATTAAGGCTCTTTCGCCCTCTGAATACGCCGCCACTACGGCTAAAAAGCGAAAAGCAACTAGAAAAGGAAAACAAGTGGCTAAACAACCCAAAAAGATTGCTAAAAAAACGGCAAGATTTAGAAAATACTCGTAAGTTAATGGAGAAACTGGAACATGGCAGTAGTAGTACCTGATTTACCTGATTTGTTTGAAGAGGCTTACTCAAGAGCTGGTACCACCATGCGTACTGGTAATGATCTTAGAAACATTAGAAGAAGTTTTAATATCCTTACTATGGAGTGGCAAAACAGAGGATTAAATCTTTGGACAATAGAATCTGGAACTTTATCTTTAACAGCAGGTACCGCAACATATACCTTGCCTACAGATACAGTAGATCTTTTAGAACATACAATTAGAACAGGCACTGGAACAAGCCAAGTAGATACAAATATGGCAAGAATAAGTGTATCTACATTTGCACAGATATCTTCAAAGAATACACAAGGAAAACCAACTCAAATATTTATACAGAGATTGTCTGGATCTGTTACAGCAACGTTATATCCTGTGCCAGATAGTCAAGATACCTATACTCTGTCTTATTTCAGGGTTGTGGGAATAGATGGAATATCTTCAGGAATAGAAGGTACAACAACATCTTTTATCCCTCCAAGATTTGTTCCTTGTTTAGTTTCAGGATTGGCTTATTACATAGCCATGAAAGACCCAGAGTTAGCCGGAAGGGTAACAGCACTGAAGCAAGAGTATGAGTTTCAGTTTGAATTAGCGGCAGGTGAAGACACAGAAAGTGCATCTGCTAGATTTGTTCCATACAATACATTTTACGGGAGTTAATAATGGCAACATATAAAATAAAACCGGGAGATACTCTTTCCCAAATAGCAAAGAAAAATAACACTACAGTTAAGACTTTGCAAAAAATAAATAATATTGCTGATCCAAACAAGATTAGAGCAGGTAAATCTATAAACATAGGAATAGGTAAGCCGGGATTATCAAGTGCTAAAAAGGTTAATCCTTATGCAGGGCAATCTCCAAGTGAGATGAGGGCTATGGCTATGAAGAAAAAGAAAACAACAACGAAGCCAAAAGCGATAGCTGCAAAGCCAAAATCAAGGCCAGCTTCAGTTGGTGCTTCTGCTAGAAAAGCAAAAATGGATGCAAGATCAAAAAGAGTTGCAGCTTATAAAACTAAATCTCCATCAATGGGCACTAGTAGAATGAAAACAAGAAGAAGAAATACTAGAATGGCTAGTAAGTAAAAGTTAAAGTTAACTTATAGGAGTAATAATATGCCAATTAAAATAATGCCTACTAAGGGTAAAAAGAAAAAAAAGAAGCCTTCATCAGCTGCGCCTATGATAATGCCCGGGCAAAAAAAGATGCTTAATAAAATGATGGGAAAGTCTAAACCACAGACACTGAAAGGTGGAGGCGGATTAAAGGCAATCCCAGAAGGAAACAAAGGCAAGGGTCTTAGCAAGCTTCCAACAGAGGTTCGTAACAAAATGGGCTTTATGAAAGGTGGAGGAAAGGTTATGAAAATGAGAGGCGGAGGCATGGCCGCTAGAGGGTTAAACTTTAGAATGAGATAATGTCAAAGCTTATATGTAACCTTCCCGCTGTAGAGGTGTGGGTAAGAAAAGAATATTTAAGAGATGGAAAAGATAGTCACGGAAAGTTTGTTAAGGGCATTTGGGTGTCTTGTAAATCGTTACCGGGTAGAGCTTTTTACTTTGAGACATATCTACCAGAGTATGGTGCGTTATTTGATAAACTCCCTATCAGTGCATTCTGCTCATCACCAGAGACACCTGAACCAGACCTTGATTTATATAACCTTCAGTTTTGGAATTGTATGGACTACAATGTTACATGTATACAAAAACAATTTATTGGTTCTATGACATACGAAGCTTATACAAGAGATGCAGGTAAAATTAAAGGAAGCTATATAGCGACTTTAGATAATTATCATGGTGACATAGATACAGTAGATTTTAGTACAAGTGAAACTCCACAGGAGCATAAGTCACATAACTTATTAGAATTAGAAAATGGTCAATATTGCTTATATCCAAATAACAGAATGAGAGTTTATGATAATAGTTTAACACCAGAAAAACCAATGACCCCTGACTTTCTTGTAAGCACAGAGTATTATCAAGTGGAGAATGAAGGAAAATTAGAAAGATTTGGCGACAGTAATGAATATTTTTATAAAACAAAGAAAGAGAAATAATGGCATATTCATCAGGTAAGTATTCTTATGGCATATGTGATAAAACTGGATTTAGATATGCAAGTAAAGATTTGGTATTTGAATTTAGAAATGGATCAAAGACAGGCTTAAGAGTTGGGATAGATGTTGTTGACCCTGATCATCCTCAAAACTTTGTAGGAAGAATGAAGTTTGATGATCCACAATCTATACAAGATGCCAGACCAGACAGAACAGAGCCAGAGGCTGAAAGATTATTAAACCCAAACCCTTATACACATTCTGGATCTGGTGTTATTATTGTAAAAGAAACAAATCACGGAAGGACTACAGGTGATACTGTCAGATTTAGAAATTCATTAGGTGTTGGAAGTCTTATAACTCAAAGTGCTATGCAGCTTGCAAATGGATATTCTATAACAGTTTTAACTGATGATACTTATAAATTTACAATACCAGATATTTCTACCGCAACAGAATCAGTTAATTATGCTGTAACTGTTGTTGGCGGTAATCCAAGTGATCACCCAAGTTATAATGTTGGCTCTTCTAATAAATATGCTATTGATGGTAGCACAGCAACAGCAAATGTTCAGTTAACGTTTAAAGTTGGAAGCACATATAGGTTTACGTTAAGCTCAAGTGATATGTCTTCACATCCTTTAAGACTTTATCTTGACGCAGACAAAACTACACAATATACAACAGGTGTAACTTCTACTTCAACTTATACTGAAATAACAGTTGCATCAGGTGCTCCATCTACGTTATTTTATCAATGTAGTATTCATGGAAACATGGGCGCTCAAATAACAGTCACAGAAGTAGATGAGGGATTAAATACAGATTTTGGAGGGCCTATAGCTTCATCAGGACCTGTTACAGTGGAGAGTTAAATGAGTTTTACATTTACACAATTAAAGACAGCAATACAAGATTATGTAGATAATTCAGAAACTACTTTTGTTAATCATTTATCTGACTTTATAAAAGCATCTGAAGAAAGAATTTTTAAAAATGTAGATCTAGAGTTATTTAGAAAAAATGTAACATCTGCAATGACATCATCTGACAAGTTTGTTTCAATACCAAGTGACTATTTGTCTTCATTTTCTTTGCAAATAACCACTGCTGGTTCAGAGGGTTTTCTTTTGCAAAAGGATGTAAATTTTTTACAAGAAGCTTTTGATGGTTCTGCGTCTACAGGATTGCCTAGATATTATGCTGTTTTTGATATAAACAACTTTATCGTAGCACCAACACCAAATAGTAATTACGCAATAGAGCTTCACTATTATTATAGGCCTGCAAGTTTAACAGCAGGAGCAGATAGCGGTACAACATGGTTAAGTACAAATGCACCATTTGCTCTACTTTACGGATCACTTGTAGAAGCGTATACTTATATGAAAGGTGAGCCCGATATTATGCAACAATATGAAAAAAGATTTAATGATCAATTAGTTAGGCTAAAAGACTTAGCCGAAGCAAGAGAAAATTCTGATGCATATTCAGAAGGATTGCCAAGAGCAGTTAGAACTTAGAGAAGGAGTAAAAAATGGCAACAGCAAACGCAGCAACCAATTATCTTGAGAGAAGATTATTACATTATATTTTTAAAAATAATTCTCTCAGTTTTGCAAGTCCGGGAAACAGTATTTATGTGGGATTGGCAACTGCCGTATCCGCAGCAGAAACTGGATCTTTGACAGAGGCAACATTTACAAACTATGCTAGACAGCAAGTTCCAGCAGCCGATTGGACAACCATAGGTGCAGATTCAACAGACACACAAACAGCTAAAAACACAAACGCTATTAGTTTTCCAGCGTCAGGTGGTACAAATAATACAATCACTCATGTATTTATAGCAGATGCATCTAGTAGTGGTAACATATTGTTTGTAGGTGCTTTAGACGCATCTAAGACAATTGAGTCTGGAGACATATTTAGAATTAATGCTACGAACTTAACTATTGAGCTTAAGTAATGGCTTTTGTTCTATCAGATAGGATAAAAGAGACAACAACCACAACTAGCACTGGAACGTATACTTTAGGTGGTGCAGTATCTGGTTTTGAAACTTTTACTGCTAATTTAAGTAATGGTGATACAACGTATTATTGTTGTACTGATGGAACTGATTTTGAGGTAGGGTTAGGTACTTTTGCTTCTTCTGGTACTACCCTTGCCCGTACAACTATTATATCAAGCTCAAACTCTAACAATGCTGTAAATTGGAGTTCTGGCTCAAGAGATATATTTTGTACATTGCCGGGATCTAAAGCTGTTTTTAAAGATGGTGATGGTCATGCATCATTTGCTGATGATGAAAAAGTTAAGTTTGGTTCTGATAATGATGGATATTTAAGGCATACTGGCTCAATATTCCAACTTATTTCCGATACAGGTGGTCTTAATCTTAAAACAAATGCTGATAATCAAGATGTAATAATACAAACAGATGATGGCAGTGGTGGAACTACTGATTATTTAAGAGCAGATGGTTCTTCAGGTGCGGTAAAATTATCTCACTATGGTTCTACAAAGTTAGAAACTACAAGTGGTGGTGTTACTATTACAGGTGCTTTAACTGGTAATGTAACTGGTGACGTAACTGGTGACGTAACAGGTAATGTAAGTGGCACAGCTGCAACAGTAACAGGTGCAGCTCAATCAAATATTACATCTGTAGGTACATTAACTGGATTAACCACATCTGGAACAATAAATTTATCTCAATCAAGCGGTACTGCTATAAAAACAACAGGCAGTCTTTCTTCTGCTGATTTAGGTATTATAAGAGCAAGTGCTAGTACTGGTTCTGATACGCATGGTTTTACTATAAAATACATGGGTTCAAGAACAGGTAATAATAATTCTTATTCGTTATTTATGGATAATCAAACTGGAACTGACATAGAGGCCATGACAGTTCTGCAAGATGGTAAGGTCGGTATAAATAATACATCACCTTCTGCTCCTCTTGATGTAAGTGGAGATGCAGAGATTACTGGAACATTAACTGCTGGTGAAGTTTCTGCGACTACACTTGATATCGGAGGCACAAACATAACAGCCACTGCAACAGAAATAAATA
>FUFK010050364.1_pt1 | contig 13663 bp, 13 predicted proteins | sample 1021851 | NCBI WGS metagenome assembly FUFK01 (sample SAMEA51879418, study PRJEB19060) | metagenome | reverse complement strand
AAAGGAATAGAATTGATATATTCTAATGGACCAAAAATAATACTTTTTCATACAGTGAAACTTGCAAATGTAAAAAACTACGAATCAAAACCTCAATGGCATGCCGGAATACCAAATTCAACTGAATTAAGTGATATGTTAGACAAGATAAATATAAAATTAGAAGATTGAGAAATACTCTTTTAAAAAATATATCTCAAAAGTTACCAACTGAAAAAGATATTATCGTTTTATTAGGTGATTTAGGCACTTTCCAAATGAGAGAAGCCAGCTATTTATACCCAGATAGAGTAATCAACTTTGGCATTATGGAACAAAGCATGATAGGTTTTGCTGCTGGATTATCTAAAGGAGGTTTCTATCCCATAACTTATTCGATAACTCCATTTTTAGTAGATAGAGCTTATGAACAAATAAAGATAGATCTGATTTACAATAACAATAATGCACTTATTCTTTCTGCTGGAGCATCATTTGATTATTCTAATCTAGGACCAACTCATCACTGTCCTCATGATGTTTCAAATCTTCTGTCAATTAATCATCCATTTATCGTCCATCCATTTACCAAAATAGAGTCAATATTAATTTGTGATTATCTAATTTCTCATAAGCAACAAGCTTATTTCAGGATATCGACTTCTGAATGTTTATTGGATAATTCCAAATTCAAAAAGATTGATGAATTACATCTTGAAAAAACTTCCAGAAAACAGACCTTATTTCAAAAATATAAATCTTTCGATAATAAAAATAAAAATACCATTTCTATCCTTTTTGGCCCAGATGCAAAGTTTCTAAATAATTTTGAACAAATAATAGATAAATCAGGTAGCTTAATTACTGTTCCAATCATCACACAAAAAAGTTTAAAAAATTTAGCTTTAGAGATAAAAAATTATGATGAAATTTTCCTTTTTATTCCTTATGAACCTTCATCTTTAATTTCGAGGTTATTAAATTATCTAACAATACAAAACTCGTTTCAACCAACTTTTATAAAGGCAATACATCCTAAAAATATATTCTTTGATAATTCATATGAGAAGGAATCAATTTTAAAAAATTTTTCTGAAGAAACACAAATTATGTAATTTCAAGATTTTTTTTTGAATAAATCTTATCAATAAATTTTTTTATTTTAGGTCCTAATTTTTCGTATGAATAATTCATTTCTGCGTATTTTTTTCCGTTCAAGCCAATATTACTAGATAAATTTGGGTTATTATATAAATCTATAAAAGCATAAGCTAAATCCTTTGCATTATTATTTTTATTTATAAAGTAGACCTCTTTCTTATGTTTATAAAAAAGTGAAAAGGGTTCTACATCTGTAATAACAACTGGTTTTTGTGTTTGAAAATACTCTGGAAGTCTCGTTGGAAATAAATGAAATGTTTCTTTACAGGGAGGTCTTAACAAGACTAAACAATCGGCAGACTCAAGTAAATTATTTTTCCTTGTCTTGGAAATAAAACCTGTAAATTTTATATTTTTGTTTTTCCCAAATTTTAGTTTTATTAGACTATAAGAAATTTTTTGTACTAAATTAAAACCCTGCTTCCCAATAATTAGAAGTTGAAAATTGAAGCCAAGTTGATTACATATACTTATGGCTTTAAAAATTGTTTTGGGTTTTTCTCTAGGACTTAAAGAGCCCATAAAAATAATTCTAAAATTTTTTTTAATTCTTTTTAATTTCTTTCGCTTGAGATAATTTTGTTTTGGCAAAAATGAAGGGAAAAGTACAGATTGTTTCCCAATGGAGGTTGCATAATTTTTCCAACGAGGAGAACAGACCATAAGCCCATCAAGTTTTTTAAAGCTATAGAAAATTGACCTATACTGCATATAGTTAATCCCATTAATAATATTTTGGAAATTTACAGAATATTTCTCTCCACCATCGTTAATTACAAATATCTTTGAGTCTCGAGCTATTTCTGTAATTGGTTCGATTAAAGTAGAAAACATAGAATAAATAATTATTCCTTGAATATTTAATTTATTTATTATGTTTCCTAAGTATTTTTTATAAAAAACTGCAGCATTTGCATTGTATTTAACGGCTTTTGGTAGAAATCTAAATTTATTTGTTTTTTGGAAATATATTTTATCTCTTTTTAATTGATAATTTTTCTTTATTAAGCCTGAAGACCCACAAATAAAAATTTTCATATTTAGAGGATCCAATGCTTTTTTTAAATGATCAATTCTATTTATAGCTGCGCAAGGTATTTCAAGATCTAATGCGGTACAAACAATAATATTCATTTATATGATTTTAGTGAGATTATAGTACTTAACAAGGACCCAATACAAAAAAACTAATCTAATTAAAAATACTCTAAAAATCAATTTTATATTCTTATCATTTACAAAACATTTATTACAATGTTGGCAATTGATATAATGTAAATTAATTAAATATAAAAGTGTTAGAAATAATAATTAATTTTTTTAAATACCTTAAAATTTTTCAAAAATTTACAAAAGGGGGGATTTATTTATCTTTTTTTCTCACTACAATTGCGGGCCTTTCTGAGGGATTTGGAATTGTATTATTGTTACCAATAGTACAATCGATAAGTGGAAATATTGAAAATAATCAAACAGGAATATCAAAATTCCTTTTTTTATTTCTTGAAAGCTTTAATATAAATCAATCTTACGGAATAATTCTATTTTTAATAACACTAGCCTTTATTATTAAAGGATTTTTAATTTTTTTAACCTTCACATATAATTCATATTTAAAAGGAAAAATAATTAAGGATTTAAAGAAAAAAATATTTTCAAGCTTTTCTAAAATTTCTTATCAATATTATTTGAAAAATAATATTGGTGATTTAACAAACATTATTAATGAACAAGTTAATTTATCAGTTAGGGGCTTCAACAGCCTATATACAGTTGGTCTAAGAGGTATTAATTGTACTATTTATCTACTTTTTGCATGCTTATTAGCTGGAAAAACGGGTTTATTAGCGATATTAGGTGCATTTTTTATTTTATTTTTATTTAGATGGTTGAATAAGGCGACGAAAATAATGTCAATAAATACTTCGAAAGCTAATAGTAAATTAGCTAGCTTAACTATAGAGTCTTTACAAGCTTTTAAATATTTAAAAGCTACAGAACAATTCAGAATTAAGGTAGATGAAGCAGAAAAATCAATAAAAGAATTATCAGATTATCAAACTAAGACAAGTATATTAGAGGGTTTTACAAGTGCTTGTAGAGAGCCAATAGCTGTTTTTGTAATAATGTTTATCTTATTCGTACAATTATATTTCATAAATAAACCTGTAGATTCATTACTAGTTTCTTTGATTTTATTTTATAGAGGATTGATCTCTACATTAGGTGTACAAGGTAGTTGGCAAAAAACTCAAGAATATCTTGGAAGTTTTGAAATGGTTTTAAAAAGCCTCAAATCATTAGCGAATAATTATGAATGGAATGGAAATCAACTTATAAATAATTTTAAATATATTGAATTTTCTAATGTTTTCTTTAAATATTCAGATAAAGATAAATATTCTTTAAAAAACCTTAACTTAAAAATTCCTTCAAAAAAATCTATTGCTTTTGTTGGCGCATCTGGCGCGGGCAAATCAACAATTGCAAATCTTTTTTGCTTGCTTTTAGAACCTAATAAAGGCGATATAAATATTGACAGAGTACCTCTTAAAAAGATTGATAAAATTTCTTGGAGAAGGCAAATAGGATACGTTTCGCAGGAGATGGCAATCTTTGATAATACAATTGGATATAATATTTCACTTAATAAAAACTATAAAAGTGATAAAAAATTAATTTTAAAAATTAAAGAGAATGCAAAAAAAGCAAATATAGATGATTTTATTTCAACTCTTCCAGAGGGCTATGAAACGAGAGTTGGAGAAAGTGGATTAAGACTTTCTGGAGGACAAAAACAAAGACTTTTTATAGCAAGAGAATTATATAGAGATCCAAAAATATTAATCCTTGATGAAGCTACTAGCTCACTTGATACTTTATCCGAAAAAGCTATTAAAAAAAGTATTGATTTATTAAAAGGCAAAATAACAATCATATTAATTGCTCATAGAATATCAACAATTAAAGATGCGGATTTTATATATGTAATTGATAAAGGAAATATTCTAGAAAAAGGAAATTACTCAGCTTTGAAAAGTAAAAAAGATTCATTTTTCAACTACCTCATTTCATCACAAAAACTTTAAAAAATTAATGAAAAAAATAAAAAATATCTTAATTATTGGTTTAGGTAGCATAGGTTCAAGGCATTTTAAAATAATAAATAATTTAAGACCTGAAATAAATATAAATCTTCTAAGAAGAAAAGAATCTAAAGAAAATAATTTAGAAAAATCAGCCAATAAAATCTTTTATGATATTGAGGAAGCTTTAAAAGAAAATTTAGATGCAGTTATAATATCAAGTCCAAGTTCGATGCATATAAATCAAGCAATCAATTTCTTAGATTTAAATATTCCTATATTTATAGAAAAACCAATTTCCTCTAATTTAGAAGATTGTTTAAAATTTAAAAAATTAGCTGAAAAGAAGAAGGCTTTAATATTAGTAGGATACGTTTTGAGATACTCCAAGATATTGAATGAATATAAAAAACTAATAGAAAAAAATATTATTGGTAAACATTTATATATCGATATAAAATATAGCTCTTTTTTGCCAGATTGGAGGAAGAATATTGATTATAAAAAAAGTGTTTCTAGTAAGCAATCTCTTGGTGGTGGTGTACTTTTAGAATTAAGTCATGAACTAGATTATGCAAACTGGTTATTTGGTCCATTGGATGAATTAAAGGCTATTAGAAAAAACACCAATCAGCTAGAAATTGATGTTGAGGATATAGTAAAAATAATTGCAAAAAATAAAAATGAATGTCTATTAAATTTTCATTTAGACTTTTGTTCCAAAATACCAAAAAGGTATTGCTGCTTATATGGCAGTAAAGGTTATATTAAATTAGACTTTATTAAAAACAAAATTTCATCTAAGCTAGACATAGAAAAAGAAGAAAAATCCTATAAAATTGAATCAAATTATAATGATATGTATATAAATCAAATGAAGCATTTTTTTAAATGTATTGAATACGATAAGGTGCCTAAAATAACATTAGAGGAAACTACTGAAATAATGCGAATAATTGAAATATGCAAATCATCAACATTAAATTAAGAAAAACTTATAATGAAAACATTTTGCTTTATTTTTGCGAGAGGAGGATCTAAAGGAATCAGAAAAAAAAATATAAGAAATTTATTTGGAAAACCTTTAATTGCCTATTCATTAATTATGGCAAAAGATATCTTAGAAATAGATGAGGTATTCGTTTCTACAGATAGTAATGAGATCGCCGAAGTAGCAATACTATATGGGGCAAATATTATTAAAAGGCCTGCTAATTTAGCTGAAGATAATAGTCCCGAATGGTTAGCATGGATGCATGCTGTAAAATGGGCTTTTGAAAAATATGGTCCATTTGCAAAATTCCTCAGTTTACCAGCTACTGCCCCATTAAGATCAAAGGAAGATGTTAAAAAGTGTTTGGAAAAATTTAAATTAAAAAATGATGTAATTTTAACTATGACAGAGGCCAATAGAAATCCTTGGTTTAATATGGTTAAAAAAAATAAAGAAGGGCTAATCGAACTTGCAATACAATCAAACAAAAAATTGTTTCGCAGACAGGATGCCCCGCTAGTATATGATTTAACAACAGTAGCTTATGTGCTGCATCCAAACTTTATTTTAGAAAATAAATCAATATGGGATGGCAATGTTCATGGAGTATATGTACCAAAAGAAAGAGCAATAGATATTGATTCAGAATATGATCTTAAATTAGCTGAATATCTCATATCAAAAAAAGATGCCCAAAACGATTTAAAATAAGTAATGGAAAATCAAAAAACAATCATTATTACCGGAGCATGTGGAATTATCGGCTCAGGGATACTAAAGGGGTTAATATCAGATCAATATAACCTGATATTGGTTGATAATAATAGAAATAAAATTGAAGAATTATCCAAAAAAATAATTTCTAAAAAAATAATTTTTGTTGAGGCTAATATTCTTAAAAAACATGAAATTGACTTATGTATAAAAAAAGGTTTAGACAAATTTGGAAAAATCGATGTAGCTATTCATGCGGCATATCCCAAATCAAAGGGATGGGGTACAAAATTTGAAAATCTTGAAGAAGATTTCTTAATGGAAGATATTAAAAATCAACTAGGCTCAGCAATAATTTTTTCCCAAAGAATAATAGATTGTTTTTTAAAACAAGGATACGGTAATTTAATTCATATTTCTTCAATACAGGGGATAAGTCAACCAAAGTTTGATCATTATAAAGGTACAGATATGGTAAGTCCCATAGAATACTCAGCAATTAAATCTGGAATAATATCAATAACTAAATATCTATCAAAATATTATAAAAAAAGAAATCTAAGAGTTAATTGTATAAGTCCTGGAGGAATAGCAAATAAACAGCCCAATATATTTATTGAAAATTATAATAATTCCTGCAATTCTAAAGGATTACTTGATTCTGAAGATTTAATTGGTTTAATTACATTCCTAATTTCTGACAAATCAAAATATATAAATGGTCAAAATATTATTATTGACGATGGTTGGAGTTTGTAATTTGATCTATTATGAATATCTAAATATTGAGAAAAATCATGTCAATAGATTTTAAATTTAAATCAAGCTTAGAAAAAGTTTATATAATTGCTGAAATTGGCGTAAATCATAATGGACAATTAGATTTAGCAAAAAAAATGATAATAGAGGCAAAAAATGCGGGCGCGAATGCAGTTAAATTCCAAACCTATATCACTGAAAAATTATGTAATAAAAGCACACCCAAAGTTGCTTACCAAATTAACAATGAAAAAAGTGAATCTCACTTTGAAATGCTTAAGAAATTAGAGTTATCAAAAAATGATCATTTTCATATAAAAAGTTTTTGCGATGATAATGATATTACTTTTTTATCTACACCTTATGATTTGGAGAGTGCTAAGTTTCTAAATGAAGATTTGAATGTTTCGTTATTTAAAACTGCATCAGCAGATATTGTTGATATTCCATTACAAGATTATATTGCATCAACTCAAAAACCTTGCTTCATATCTACTGGCATGTCAAATATAAGTGAAATACAGACAATATATGACATTTACAAAAAATCAAATAATCATCAATTTGCTTTCCTTCATTGTGTATCTAATTATCCATGTTCCCTAAAAAGTTTAAATTTAAAAGTTATTTCAAGTCTTGCAAACTACTTTAATGTTATTGTTGGTTTTTCTGATCATAGTTATGGTTATGAGGCCTCATTGGCATCCATAGCTCTTGGTGCAAAAATCATAGAGAAGCATTTCACATTAGATAAATCTTTAAAAGGTCCAGATCATAAAGCCTCTGCAGATCCAAAAGAATTTCATGAATTAGTGGAACAAATTCGAAAAGTAGAGACAATGCTTGGTGATCCTTATAAAAAAATTCAAGAAGAGGAAAATGAAATGTATAAAGTTTCTAGAAAAAGTTTGCATTTAAAAAGTAATATAAAAATGAATCAAAAAATCAAGGAAGGAGACCTTTTCTTACAAAGGCCTGGTGATGGATTAAATTACAATTTCTTGAAATATTTGGTTGGCAAGCAAGTAAAAAGAGATTTAAATAAAGGTCATAAAATAAATTTTGAGGATATATTTTGAAGACACTATTTATAATTGGCTCTGGTGGTCATACTAGATCAGTTCTCTCAGCAGCTAAATTAATGGATAAGTGGAACAAGTTTGAAATAATAGATTTAAATTTTAAAAATCAAAGTGAAATAATACTAGGTGCACAAGTACTTCCTGTAGAAGCATTACCAAATAAATTAGATTTTTTAAATCATGATGTTTTTATTTCTGTTGGTGATAATAAAAAACGGGAAGAGATTTTCAATAAATTTAACTTTGACATCTCATCATATACAAATATTATTCATCCAAAATCCTATATTGATAAGCATTCAAAAATAGGCTTAGGTAATTATTTTGGTCAATTTTCTAATATTGGATCCGAAGTAGAAGTTGGTAATTTTAACATCATAAATACTCATGCTAATTTAGAACATGAAGTAAAAGTTGGAAATTTTAATCACTTAGCTCCCTCTTCATGCATTTGTGGAAGAAGCAAGTTATCAAATAATATATTTCTTGGTTGCAATTCAGTTGTTATTGAAAAAATCAATGTTGCCAAAAATAATTACATTGGAGCTGGCACAGTTGTTATTAGATCAATAATAAAAGAAAATGGTAAATATATTGGTATTCCTGCTAAAGAAATATGATCTATATATCTACTGGCGGATTCAAATCAAATACTTGCGCACAATCAATTAATTCATTAATTGCTGACGGTATTTTTTCTATTGAATTATCAGGAGGTCAGTTTGAAATAAACCAAAAGAATTATCTTTATTCAATTAAAAAGGATAAAAAATTAATTCTTCAAGTTCATAATTATTTTCCTCCTCCTAAAGATCCTTTTGTATTAAATTTAGGTTCTTTAGATGAAACTATTGCCACTAAAAGTATTAAACATGCTTTAAATTCTATTAATTTAGCCGCATTATTAGGTGGGAAATATTATAGTTTTCATGCTGGATTCTTACTAGACCCAAAATTAAATGAATTAGGTGGGCAAATAAGAAAGAAATCAATTTACAACAGAAAAATATCAATAGATCTTTTTGTAAAAAGAGTAAAGAAACTTGCATTATATGCTTCTAAGAAAAATATTACTTTGTTAATAGAAAATAATGTTTTATCTCTAAAAAACTTTAATGAATTTGGTCAAAATATATTGTTAATGGTTGACCATAAAGAATCTGCAGAAATCATGAAGAAAATAAATCTTGAAAATGTAAAGATGCTTATAGATGTTGCACATTTAAAGGTTTCATCTAATTCATTAAATTTCAATCCAAAGGTTTTTCTTGATCACCTAGATGAATGGATAGCGGCTTATCACTTAAGCGAAAACGATGGTACTTCAGATGATAATGAAAAATTTAGAGAGGATTCTTGGTTTTGGCCTTTTTTAAAAAAAGATTTGGATTATTATAGTATTGAAGTTTACAACACAACTATAAATGAACTTAAAGATCAAAAAAAATTAGCCGAAAAAATGATTTACTCTTAAAATCTTCACTAAATAATGAAAAATATTACTAATAGAAATAACCCAAAAATTATTGACTGTACTCTTCGCGATGGTGGTTACTATAATAATTGGGATTTTGACATAGAACTTATTCGTAAATATATACATGCTGTAAAAAGTGCAGGCGTAGATTATATCGAGTTAGGATATAGGACAAAAAATAACTCAGGATATTTTGGACCTTTAGCCTATACAACTGAAGATTTTATTGAAGAATTAAATATTAATAATTCAATCAAACTCGGAGTAATGATTAATTCTTCTGAACTAATTAAAAGTAAAAATCTAGAAAAAGATATAAGTATCTTATTTCCATTTTCAGAAGAAACTTCAAAAATTTCTTTTGTTAGAATTGCGTGCAAATTTAATGAGATTGAAATAGCTTTTAAAGCTGGGAAATTATTAAAAAGTTATGGATTTAAAGTTTGTATAAATTTGATGCAGATATCTTCAATTAAAGAGAAAGATCTTTGTGATTTTGGAAAGTATGGGACCCTTTATAAACCTGATGTTCTTTTTATTGGAGATAGTACTGGAACTCTTATGCCTGAGAATATTAAAAATATATTCAAAGCATTAAGGACTTATTGGGAAGGAGAAATTGGTATTCATGCGCACGATAATATGCGAAGGGCTTTGATAAACACAATTGAAGCATATAGGAATGGATTCTTATGGCTTGACAGCACGGTCCAAGGGATGGGTAGAGGACCAGGCAATACAAAGACAGAAGATCTTGTTTTTGAAATAAAGGATATAAATAGCTCAAATATTGACTTTTTGCCTCTTATTGATCTGGTTCAAAAAGATTTTTATAATCTAAAGCAAAAATATAGATGGGGTTCAAATCCTTTCTATTATCTTTCAGGTAAAAATGAGTTACATCCAACATACATACAAAATATGTTAGACGATAAATCCTATAGAAATGAGGATATATATGCTTCTATAAAAGAATTAACTAAGAACAAAAGTATAAACTTTAAAGAACGTAAATTACAAAATAGCAGAATTTATTATAATGACGAAATTGATGGAGATTGGTCTCCTATTAATGAGTTTTTGAACAAGGAAGTTCTTCTTTTGGCTCCAGGAAAATCNATTAATATNCATAAAAATGCAGTTNAGAAGTTTATNAGGAAGTTCTCTCCTTTAGTTGTTGCTTTAAATATTCTTGATAATATTGAAGATGAACTAATCAATTATAGGATTGCTTGTCATCCTATACGTATATTTTCAGATTTACCAAAATATAAATTATTTAGACAGCCTTTAATTACCCCCAAGAAAAAACTTATAAAATGGTCAAAAAAATCACTTGAATTTCAAATATTAGATTTTGGAATTAAAGTTCAAGAAAATACATTCGAATTTAAAAAGAAATCCTGCACTATTCCTTCCCCCCTTGTAATGGCATACTCTTTGGCGATGTTAAATTCTGGGAAAGCAAAAAAAATTTATTGTGTAGGATTCGATGGGTATGAAGATGGAGATCCAAGACAATCTGAAGTTGATTCCATTTGGGAAGCATATTTTAGATGTTCTGATTATATAGAAGTTATTTCGCTAACTAATACCCTTCATAAAATTCCGAAAAGTAGTGTTTATAGTTTTTTATAGTTTTTAATTATGAGTGATACTTGCATAATTATTCCAGCGAGATACAAATCTAGCAGGTTCCCAGGTAAGCCTCTTATTAAGATATTAGAAAAGTCTATGATTATTAGGGTTGCAGAATTAGCGTGCAAAACTATCGAAAAAAAAGATGTATATATTGCCACCGATGACGATAAAATAAAAAAAGAAATTATAAATAATGGATTTCAATGTATAAAAACTTTTAAAGAAGCCTTAACTGGCACAGATAGAGTGGCTATAGCATCTGAGAAACTTGACTATAAGTTTTTTATAAATATTCAAGGTGACGAACCCTTAATTGACCCAAAAGATATTCAAAAATGTATTGATTTAAAAAAAAGGTTTCCTGATTATGTCATTAATGGTTATTGTCATATTGGTAAAAATGAAAAAGTGGATTCTAGAAACATACCAAAATTAGTAACAGATCATAATAATAATCTTTTATATATTTCAAGAGCTATTATTCCTTCAGAGAAAGAAAGTAAGTTAATTAATCATAATTTCTATAAAAAACAAGTCTGTATATATGGCTTTACAAAAAAAGAATTAGAAAAGTTTCATGGTTTTGGGAAAAAAACTAATTTAGAAGAACTAGAAGATATAGAAATTTTAAGATTTCTAGAGCTTGGTTTGAAAGTAAAAATGTTTAAGTGTAAAGAAGGTTCATTAGCTGTTGATATTCCTGCTGATGTTGAAAAAGTAGAAAAGGCTCTCATTCATAAAATGAAAAATTAATGAAGAATTATTCACACCTTTTTTTTGATTGCGATGGTGTAATACTTAATTCAAATAAAGTAAAAACAAATGCTTTTTATAAAATAGCTATTAAATATGGTCAAGAATCAGCAATAAAACTTGTTAAATACCATATTAATAACGGAGGAGTTTCTAGGTATAAAAAAATAAAATTTTTTCAAAATAATATTATAAAAAATAATGATCTTAAGCTCTACGAAAATTTAGTTAATGATTATGCAGAGATAGTAAAAAAAGAACTTTTAGACACTGAAGTATCTAAAGGGATTTTCAAAATAAAAGAATTTTTTCCAAATTCCAAATTAGCTGTAATTTCAGGTTCTGATGAGAAAGAATTATTATGGTTATTTAAAAAACTTAAAATTGATCATATTTTTGATACTGGTATATTTGGTAGCCCAAAATCTAAAGAAGAAATTTTTAATCATATTTTTAAAAATTCGAATGATATTATTTCTTCAATATATCTTGGTGATAGTAAATATGATTTTGAAGTCTCGAAGATGTATGGAATGGATTTTGCTTTTATAACTGAATGGACTGAGGTTCTAGAATGGGCTACTTTTACCAAAATAAATAATATCAAATCGTATTTAAATATTTCAGAATTTTTAAATAGCATTAAATAAAAATTTATTTAGATACTAATATAAATCGATGAATAGAAGAAAAAGAAACATTCACATAATTCCTAGCTTAGGTTACGGCGGAGCAGAATCTTTTTTGCTTAGACTAATACCTAACATGGATGAAGAGAATATAGTTATAACTTTATATCATACGCAATATGACAAAGAAAGAATTAAGGATAAAAAATTAAAGTATATATCTCTTGATTTAGCAAGAACTTCAATTTTAGATATAAAAAACTTTCTAAAATTAATTTTAAGTTTAAATTGCAATGACACAATATTATCTTGGCTTTATATAGCTGACTTGTTTGCTTCTATTTTAAAGATCTTGTTTTTTTGGAAAAAATTCAAAGTTATATGGAATGTTAGAAATACAGTTATTAAAATCAATGAGTATTCACTTATCGCATTTATATCATTTACTATTTGTAGAATTTTTTTAATGCAAATTCCAAAAAATATAATATTTAATTCCAAAGAATCAATGCTGCAGCATATAGATAAAGGATATAGTAAACAAAAGTCATCAATAATTTATAACGGATTTACTAGATACGTTTCTATAAAAAAATTTAATAATGAAAAAAATAGCTTTAATATTATTTATGTAGCGAGGTATCATCCTCAAAAAAACCATAAATTGTTATTTAAATCTATTGAAACTTTTAAACAGCATTATTGTTTTGATTTTAAATTACATTTAGTTGGCAAAGGTCTTAATTCAAAAAACGAAGGGCTTATAAAGCATTTAAAAAAACTAAATATATATAATAATGCAATTCTTTACGATCTCATAAATCCAATTTCAGTACATGAACTATTTTCCAAAAGCGATATTTCTCTCCTTCTTTCCTCTTATGGAGAAAGCTTTCCAAATGTTATTGCTGAAGCTATGTTATATGGCACATTTCCAATTGCCACAGACGTTGGGGATATAAAATCCATAATTGAAAATTTCGGGGAAACCGTTCCAAAAAACACTACTTCTGAAAAAATAGCTGCCTTAATTTACAAATATTACCTTTTAAAAAATAATAATTTTGAAGAATGGCGAAAAAAGAAAAAAGAATGTCTAAATTTTGCAAAAGATAGATTTAGCATTGAAAAATCTGCAAATAAATTTAAGGAGATTATTGATTCTTAAATCAATTTAAAGATAAAACTTTTAGCAAATTAAATTCTTTAATATAATAAAAAAAAATATCAAATGATTAAAACTAATAAAAAGTTAATTTTATATGAACTTAATGAGGTGCCGTTAAAACTATTAGAGCTTTACTCCAAAATAAGACCTCTCTCTAATATTTCTTACTTATTACATCAAGGTAATATTTTACAAACTAAAACAAATGATATAGGTGAGT
>FUFK010038857.1_pt1 | contig 13664 bp, 20 predicted proteins | sample 1021851 | NCBI WGS metagenome assembly FUFK01 (sample SAMEA51879418, study PRJEB19060) | metagenome | reverse complement strand
TTAGCAGTCCCGCTACCATCTACAGCACCACCACCAATAGGTATCTCGACAACTTGACCAGTAGATGTTACACCGAGTCTTTGTGTTACTGTGCCAGTGATGTTACCGCTACCATACTGATGTAATCTCATACCAGTTGTCTGTGCAAAAGTAAATTGTGTTGCACCACCAACACCAAGCTGTATGTTATCAGCACTTGTTGTGCCTTGTATGTAAACATCATCTGAAGTCCATCTAACTTTTTGGTCATTACTTAAAGTAAGTTTAGATGATGTTAAACTTAGTCCTGTACTTAAAAATCTAGCTACCTCTGAACCTGCTATCGTGACACCAATATTTTCATCNGTTGGAATATAGAAACCTTCNGATGTATTACCGTTNAATGATAGTGCAGGAACNGATGCTGAACCAGTTCCAAACAGCATCTGATTAGTAGATAGTTTTATAGGTAAGTCATTACCTGCACCGTCTGTAATGGTTTTTGCAGTTGTTGAGATTGCTAATGAATCTGTACTTTTAAGAAGACCGAGATAACTCGCTGATATATTATTACCTGTTAGTGATGTACCCATAAGAATATTTTATTTACAAATATACTATTTTTTCATTTTCATTATATGCTTNTTNTGATGCTCACGATGACAGTTAGCACATAACACCTCACACTTAGCCATAATTTCAGTTAATATAGAATCAACCTTTCCATCATAAAAACTTTTTTNAGATAAATTTCTTATTGCTCTTGCAATTGCAAATTTTTTTCTTTTTGTGTGATGAAAATCCAATGCACTGAAGTTTTTATCGTAACCACACTTAACACATTTAATATCTATATACTCAGATAATTTATATATAAACTGCTGTTTCCAATGTCTGTGATTTTTTTCTCTTTTTTTATTCCTGCAGTCTATGCAATGTATCTCTGGCTTTTTGTTGGCCCTTTTATAGTATCTGGACAAAGGTTTTATTTTTTTACATGTTGCACAAATTTTACCTCCCTTGTGCTCTGTATTTTGGTCCTTTGTAATATTTTCCACTTTTTTGATTGGTGTTTCTGTTTTTGCTATGTATTCCTTTTCTTTTCTTTTTAGGTTTACTGATGTAAGCTTTAGGAAAAAACCTTTTAGCCATTACTTTTTTGAATATTTTTCTAAACCCCTGCTACCAAAATATGCACCAATAACAGTAATCAATACAATTTGTAATAAATCAACCCAACTTTCTTTAACTTCAAAGGATATTTTACCTGCATCTATAAAAACAAGTAATATGGTACTGATGACTAATATTAATAAAACTAAAGGCCTAATATTTTTAGAAAGCCAACTATCAGAAGTGCTATCATACTTCCATCTCTCAGTAGTATTTTTTTGCATCTCAATCTCAAATGATTGAAACAATTGCTGAATCTCTTTGTTAGCTTGATGCTTCTCTTCTTTTGTTTGTACAAAACGGTCTACAATATTAGCAATGCCAGAGGCAGTTTCTCCAAAGATTTTTTGAAATATCTTATTCATCTATCTTTATCTGTTAGCCACACATATATTATGAGACCTCCAACAAGTAAAGCACCAACAAGCGTCACAGCTACAACAGCAAAATCCACGTTTTCTAAATGTATTTCCATTATAATTCATCAATCAAATCCATTAATTTATGCTCAATCCTTAAAAATATTTCTATCCTTTGAACGCCTTCCCATTCTTTTAAACCATCTGCAACATCCATCAAAGTGTTTATTTTTGATAACGTTTGCGTAGTTTTTAATTGCTCATTAACATCCTTCTCCGATAAACTTATATCGCTTAGTAATTTCATTTTTTATAAACTTTATCTTCTAAATTTTCTAATCTTCTATTTGTTTGCTCTTCGTATTTCTCAAGCTCTCTAATTAAATAATCAATTTTTTGATTTATAACTTTTGTGTCATCTTGCTCAATTTTATACTCTGGCAACGTTTTAGCAATTTCAATTTCTGATGTGAGTTGAGAATACGTCATAGTAAGTGAAATGATTCCACCAACCAACAGGCCCAAAAACTTAATATCTACTTTGAAATCTGATTTACCATCACCATCCAAATCAANAGCGACTTTTTTATTTGTTATATCCTCCATGTTTTTGATTTTAGCTTTCCTCAAAATTAATGATTTTAATTGAAAGTTGTTTTTGAGAATCTAAAACGTCAGCAATAATTGGATATATTCTTTTGTATGCACTTGTGCTTTGCCCTAAAAACGGCTCTTTGCTAATATTCTGCGATATAACGTCCCCAACAAGTAAACAACCATGTGTATGCTCAGTAGTATTGCCGCAATGCAGAAGAATGAACTCAAAATCAGGAACGTTATAAATGTGTAAAACGCCTCTTTTATCGCTGTGTAAATTAGGAAACCTTTTTTTGTACTTAGTGAAATAACCTCCCTCCGTTCTGTATTTAATCGGATAAGTGCCTTGAGGTATGCGAGTTTCTCCATAAACTTTGACCTCCCTTTTTTCATCTTCAAGAGTAAAGCATAAAAAATTTTTGTGGTTTGTTTCATCATCTACTAAATATAATATGCCTAAGGTACTATCTTTTTGTGAACTATATCTGTATAACTCCAACCTCATAACTCCTCAACAAGATTTGAGAATGTTAAAATGCCTCTGTAAATGGTTTGAGTTTCTGTATCCTCAGTTAAATATGTGATGCCATCGTTTTGTGCAGATATACATTTAAAATTATCTGAGCTCAAATCAAAGAAACTTGTTCTTGAAATTAATCTTTGTGTTATCTGATTCATAGCTAAATTTGCATCTAACTGACCACCTGTATTGGTATCAAATGCTGTTACTATTTCAACCTGTGTTTGTACGTTGTTCAGATATGAATCTTTTATATTATCAAAAATTAAATTGCTAATTGATGATATGAGTATATATGGCTCAGATGCTGAGGATGGCACTACATTGTAAACAGGTACTGTAGAGCTATTTAAAGTTATATTACCATTCAATGATGTAAAAACCTCCTTACGTATAATATGAGAAGCATCTTTCATTTTGTTTGTTGTTTTAAATTTTTTCTTAAATTTTTAATAAACTCAAATGTAGCCATTTTAATTGCAGGTCTAAAAAATGGTTTTCTCCCTTGTATGCTACCTCTGCCAACCTTTCCGAACTCAACAAATGCTGCATAATTTATTCTATATCCTACTACATAATTAAATGCTTTGCTTTCAAGAAACAAAGAGTCCCTTAATTTACCTGTGATTACAGGTACAAAGTCGGTTGATATTTCAGATATCCTGCTTATGTATTTTTTTAATTCCATATCAAAACCTTGACTTGGTTTGACAAACCTTTGCAACCTTCTCATCTTTTTATTAAAACGCCTTCTATCAGCTGCACGTAGTTCTATACCTGATTTTCTAGCCATATTACTGTTGTTTATCTGCTAATATTTTAAATGTATATAAATCCTCTTCAAACATTTGATTTATTCTATATTTGTTAGAATCATTAGTTAGGAACAATACATCTCCCCTTTGTATGTTTGTGGTTGCTGTGTTTTTTCTCATGGTTAACTCAATACCGGTTTGTAAAATTCTTTTACCGTCTCTAAAAATCATTTGGCCATCTAAAAACTTTCTATTGGCCCAAAAAGTTCCTACTGTAGATTGAGATGAGGTGAATCCACCATATCCATCAGCTGAGTTGCTGTTTCTTTTTACCGTTACCCTGTATCTTAAATCTCCTGCTTCTATCATAACTCATTATAATATATGTATGGTGATAATATGCTTTTTACATTTGTTGGTATTTTATTTATTGTTTGGCCCTTTACAAATTCAGCTCTGTTATCATAATATGTACTTGCAAGTTGTTTTATGGCCACCTTTAAATCATCAAATGAAAGACCAGATGTTGTATAAACAATTTTTAAATTTTTAGAATGAGTTGAAGTTATTTCTATATACTTATCCTCGAATCCAAAAGAATCAAAGCTTACATTACTCAAAGTACCATCTGCATCTTGTTTTTGTACTGATGTTATACTATTAATGGGTGCAAATGGCAAAACAACTTTTACTCTTCTTCTATACAAATTACCATACTCACCAGAAAAATTTATATTGCTAATAAACAAAGTTCTAGTTTTGGCAACTATATCTCTATTTATTATAGCTTCACATTTTTCTCTTGCTGCCTTTATCATCTCAGCAACAATAGTATCATCATCTGATGTTTCTATTCTTGCATATGATTTTAATTCAGAAGAAGAAACAATTTCACTTCCTGAGGTAGAATCAATTTGTACACTAATCATTATTTGCTTTCTTTATTGCCTTTAAACTCTTTAGTTTCTTTTGTTGCCTTTTCCTCTTTTGTATCAACAACTTCTCCCCATCCTTTTGCCACCCATTTAGAAACATTTTCTTCTGGAATGTTTATTACATCTCCTTTTTTATAATCAACACCCTCTCTTGTTATTTCAGTTTTACATTTTATTTTCATGGTAATTAAATTTTGTTTGCTGTAAAGATAAAAAAAAAGAGCAACTAATTTAGTTGCCCTTAAAACACCGTAGTGTTTTTTATTTATTTACCAACTACCATCACCACCTTGAACTCCAGTATTATGTTTACTAAAGTTACCAGCTGTCTCACCTTCCTCTAAATTATTAGTGTATGCCATGCCCTTATAAAAGATTCCTCTTTTATCGAGTTCTTTTGCATACAACTCTTTCAACTCCCTATTACATTCAGCTTTGTGGTGTCCGTATGCTCCGTAATATGTTACATAAGCATTATAGTACCATTTCAAAACATCTGAATCTGAAGCATTTTTAAGGGTATCACTTTTAATCTCCCCAATTCCTTTTGCCCAAAGTTTACTACCTTCTTCAAATCCATATCTGTATTCAACACCTTCATGTTTTAAAATTCTCATAATTTTCATTTTTAATTATTTAATCTGCAAAATTGCATTAGTGTAATTTAAAAATTTTTTTAATAAAATCAAAATATTTTTAAAATTTTTTTTAAGGCAAAAAAAAAGAGGGTTATAAAAACCCCCTTTCTAATTCAAATAAGTATTACTTATTATGAAGTCTCTAACGCTGTTTTAGCAGTTGAGAACGCACCCTTTACAATACCCGTTGGTAAATAAATTGAGTGTGCTATTCTAGCTATTCCACGTACTGAAACAAGATACTTGGAGAAGTTATCCGAATCTTCATATCCGAAGTCGACTTTTAATCCTTCTCTTTGCCATACTTGCGAGGCTTGTGAAAAATCTGCTACAACAAAGTTTCCTGCCGCCATTTTATTATTCATGTAGACCGGAACACCATTTATCCTAAAGAAACCGTCCGCTGAAACAAGTGAATTACCTCTTAGATACTCATTTGTAGTATCTTTCAGTAATGCGATTTTATGGAAATCAGTTGGATTCAGAACAATACCATTTGCAGCGTAGTTAGCTAAGGCTAACTGATTCATTGCCACATATAATACATCCAATTCCTGAGCTGATTCAATTGCATTTGCAAATCCACCTGCCGCAAAAGTTGTTCCACCATTCATCAATCCTAATAAATTAGGTGAACTACCAGAACCACCAATTAACTGGTCATCAATAACAGTGTTAATTTTTGCAGGTAATCTCTGTGATAAATAGGAGCTTAAGCCAGGAGTATCATCTAACATCTCTTGTGAAATGGTCATGACTGCTGTAGTTTTTTGAACTACTGCATCCTCAGCTGTAAGTTGGAACTCACTATCAGTTGGAGCTGAACCCTCTGCAGTATTTGCAGCGTTATCAGTATAAGCTGACTCCTTAACGTATCTAATTACGTTAGAATCAGTTGAACCAACCGGAATGATTCCCATCATATTCGTCACATTCGATGGGTCTCTTTTGATGCCATCAACTGTTAAAACACCTGTTGCATCTCTAGATGAACTCGCACCGGAAAAATCAGAAGATATTAAAACATCTGCCTTTAATTCAATAGAGGCATTTGCTCTTGAACCTTCCTTCATTGCTTTTAATGATTCGCTTTTTTGTAGCTCCTCAGTAAATGCTTCAGATTTAGTTTTNTAAACTCCTTCAAAGTTATTTTTTTTGTTTTCAACTTCGATTTTGTCTAATCTTTCAACTATTTCTGAATGCTTCTCAACGAGGTTATTTACCTCGCCTTTTATTACAGTATCAACTTCATTGTTAACATTATCTTTGATTGACGCTGCTGATTTCTCTAGCTTCTCATCAATAACATTACAAATATCGTCTAACTGCTTTTTTATATTCTCATCCATTATTTTGAATTTAAATTGTTAAACATATAATTAATTATTGAATCTGAAGTCATATTATCTTCTTTGGCTTCTAAGTGTGTATTATCACGAGTTAGCTCCTCATCTGATTGGTGTGTATTATCACGAGCAATCAAAGATTTTAAAACTTCTAATTCATATTCAATAAGATAACCCAAGTCATCAGAAACATTACCTTTTCTAATTACTTTAATTAAATTATCAAATCTCTTTGAGAGGTAATCAATGTTATTTACTTCACCTTTTACCTCTAATATTTTGGCCTCATCATTTGCTGCAATTGTTACAGCAGATATTTCATACAACTTTGCTTCTTTAATTACTCTTACACCGTCCTCATCATAATCTTTTTTTACAGGCATTATTCCAACGCTGTTCTCATCGATAACACCGTATCTCATAAGTTCTAATACCTCATTTCCAAATGTAGTTTTAGGAATTTCAGCAACAAAAACCAGTCCCTTATCATCCTCATATAATTCTTTCATCTTTCCTATCGGTTTTGTAATATCGTGTTGATATAAATACTTTATTCTTGAACCATTATTTTTNATNGTTCTTCTGTAAGCACCTTTTTCAATCACATCATTATCTGAATCCTTGTTTCCGAATACAGAACCGTATCCTTTTACGATTCCTAAATTTTCATCAATGTCACTTATCTGACCTTGTTTATATATAACATTACTCATAATCTAATTTTTATTTTCAAAAATAGTATAATTTTTAATAAAATGTTTTTAATCAGCTTTTACAATAGGAAGAGATATACACTTGCAATTGACAACCTCTTTTGCTAAAGCACCAAGAGATGTATCAGCAGGGAACATTAAATAAGATGAGCCTACCAAATAAGGTTTGTCCTCTGGTATTGGCTTTTTGGAATATATAGACATAGCCGTTGAATGTGTATCTCTTATATTTGCACCACCTGCAATCCATTTTTTAAATAAATTATCTTTTCCATAAACATTTTGAGCTGATATAGATATCCCATTGTTAGCCGCAGCTGTAGTCTCCGTTTGTACAACTCTACGAGCCATCCATCTAGATTTGAATTTTAAACGTTTCATTATCTCTTTTACACGTGGCTCTAAACCAAGAGACATAAATCTTTCATCGGCAGTTAGCTCTCTTATAACTTTTTTTAGAGTATTTCTTGCCACACCACTAATTGATGTGACTTGTGAAGCTAAAGCAAGATAATTTGTTCTTTGCGTGGCATATCTATCCATACCGGATAAAACTGTTGATTCTAAGTTTTCCATTTCTCTTGGTGTTAATTTTCTGCCTCTTTCTATTTTATCAATTAATCTATCTAATTCTATTTTATTTAATTTTTCTATAAATAATTTAAAGTTTTTTCTGTACCATAAATAAAAACGTAATCCTGTTTGCCTGTACATTTGTTTATACATCTCCGTCATTTCTTTTTCTTGAAACAAAGTATTATAATTTTGATTTGTTTCAGATTCGTCTAAACGATAAAAATCCATAGCTTTTGTGTAATTTTTCATATAATATTGATATACAAGAGGATAGTTTTTCTTTTGTGCAATTTTTATTTGTTTGCCAAAAGCTCTGGCAATCTTTTGCTCATTTTGTTTTGTTTCAATTTTTTTCTGTTGTAAAAGATTATTACAAACAGCAAACCTTTGACTCCGGTTTGGGTACTCAGATGACATTGTATCATCTATCATACATCTTCTCATAAATTGATTATCAGATTCTAATGGCTTTGGCTTTGGTAGTGGCATTACTCCTCGCTTTTATCTATTATTTTTTTGCACCATTTATACATCACATCATTTTCTACATTTGTAACTTTGTTACTTCCACCCCATAGTGAAAAAGAAATATCGCCACATATCGGTTTTCCTTTTTCATCTAAATACTCACCTGTGACATACTCATGTGCTCTAGATAAATAAGCAAATGTTTTTTTAACAATATCTAAACTTAAACCTCTCCTTGCAATCAAATCTTTAGCTCTGTTTTTACCAACTAAAGTTGCACAAGGATTATTAAACTCTTCATTTATTTTCTGTGCTCTTTTTGCATTGTTACTGACTGACTTTGGATAATCATCATACAGCTCTTGTTTTTTTTCATCCTCATCTTCGTGGTCATATTTTTTCAAAGCATCCTCAAGTTCATCCATATTTCTGCAAGGCATGTAAATTAAACCATCCTCTGTTTCATGTGTGTGTGTTGTTGAGCAACCAATTGCCTCCGCTCTTTCTTGTGCATCGACTCTGTTGTCATATACTTCATTGTGTGCAGATTTGTAGCTTTTTTTTGTAGACATTGGATGGCCCTCTGGCAACAAATCTTGGTCATGTTTGCCACTTCTAAATCTTCCGTTTCGCAGAGCATAGAGATATGAATTTACTCTTGCCATGGCCCATTGCTGTTCACTTGTGACTGTTGGCCTTACTGATTGAGGATTGTTTCTATATGCACCGATACCTCTTTTATAAACTGCAAACAATGTTCTGACATTTGTTCTTTTTGATTTTACATTACCTACTTTCTCATTATGGTCATCAGCTTTTTTTTGTAATGCTTTTCTTAACCTTGCATTTATCTCTTGTTTTTGTTCTTCCTCATCCTCAATAACTTCTTCAATAACTTCTTCCTCGACTACTTCCTCCTCTTCCTCTTGCTCTAACTCTGGAAAAGCAGATTCGTTTGATATACCCATATCTAAATCAGATATAGGAATAAAATTTGATGGCACTAAATACTCATTCATTACAGGGTTTTCGTCATCAACTCCATAACCTTGGGCCTGTCTTTTTTCATTTGCAGTCAACCAAAATGATTTCGAAAGAGTGTCCACAAGTTTTTCTTGTTCCGGCATAAGTTCTGGAACAGCACTATAATCAAAATCAAAATATAAATCTTCACCAAACATTGGCACTAACCACCTGTTAAGTTCATCTCTGATTTTATTTAACTCAGGGATTACTGCATTTGTAAATAATACCTTTCTTGCAGTTCTATAATTATCGTAAGTGGTTGATTCTGTGTTGTTTAGCAACTGAACAGGAACACCAAAAATATTACACAAATCTTTTATAGTAGCATTATATGATTCTAATAATTGCAAATCAGATGTAGATAAACCAAAGTTTATCCAACTGAATTTTTTACCTGTTATCATTACATCGTTTGCAGATTTAGTTCCTTGAAAGTTTCTCCTAAACGCATCTTTCATTTGCTGAGCTTGGGTAGGTGTGAGTTGGTCATCATCGGGAGTTAACATTCCTCTNGCTGATTGATTATGTAAAAATTTTAAATTTGTTTCAACTGCCTCGTTACTTGTTGTTAAAACCCTCATACCGGCTTGTATTGGTGATTGACCATATAGGTGTGAGCCATCATTTGAATAATCTGGATNAAAGTCAGCAATATGTAAAACCTCATCGGAAGTCAAATTATATTTATTGTTATTATACATCATCGTGTATTTTGAAACAGGTTTGAATATACCATCTGATTTTATCTCTATGAGGTGTGCAGGTAAATTATAAAGTTGGTAGTAAATATTTTTATTTTCTCCATTTTCAGGTGATATGCCATAGATATATCTATTGCCTGTTAATTTTCCAAAACCAATCAACTCCTCTAAAAACACAGCCCAAGACTGAGCAGGGTTAGGCCTTTCTAAAAGTTTACCAAGTGCTGTATGCTCAACAACTTCTAAAGTATGCTTTCTCAGTAATTTTGCTTTTAGTACAGAATCTTCATTTAAATTATTTGATGTAAGTGCTTTATACTCCTTCATTGCTCCCTCGTCCACTTTTCTATAAATAGAGTAAGGTACTGTAACTGCTGATTTAGATATAAGTTGTATTAACGAATATATTGTTGGATTGTATGCATATCCTTTTTCAATGTAATCATCATTATACTCGTTGTTTGAAATTGTGTTGTTACCTAAAAAATTATAAATGAATCTGTTGTATGATTCATTAGTCTGCTGTGAATTAAATGCTTTTAATCCATTCCTTAATCTTTGGAGAAAACTTGCCATATATAGAATTTATTCTCAAAAATACAAAATTTTATTAAACAATGATAAAATCTCTTGCTCTTGCTAAACCTGTGGTGACGCCATAACGTAAGGCATCCATCAAGTGGTCTTGACCATTTTGTTTTATCTTATTTATTCTCTCGCCATCTCGATTTGATTCCCATACATAATACTGATATTCTGTAAATAAGTTTTTGCTTTCTTTTGATGCATATATGGTATATTCCTTAATTGTAGATATGCCATTTAAAACGCTATCCTTTCCTTTTTGTGATGGCTTTACATATAAATTTAATCTTTTCAATTCTTCAATTGATTTGGGCTCTGCACTATCGCAAATTATTAACTGCTCAGTAAGATTCAATTTTTTAATTTCTTGATATAAATCTTGATTTGTTAAACCCTTTTTATAAAGTAACTCATGAATATATAATCTATCGTTTTTTCTACGTATCTCAATTATTGTTGTAGGGTCATTACTAAAACCAAAATCAATACCATAAACTAGCTCTGTGTGTTCTTTATCTAAAAAATCTTTATAATCAATCCAATTCCAATTATCATAAATTGCACCGCTTTTAAAATTAGCTCTTAAACCTAAACCAAAAACCCTCCATCTATCTTTATCGGTATCTTTCATTCTTAATATTTCTTTTCGTATTTCAGTATCTAAAAAGGCGTTATCCTCAAAAGTTGTTACAAATAAATCTGCATCTGTTCTATTGCCTATATCATAAAGCCAGTGTATTACATCCGATGGATTAAAGTCACATAATATTTTTTCACTTGTTCTAAGTGCTAACTGTTCAAAATCAGATAAATAAAATTCGTTGGCTTCATTGAGCCAACAAATATTTCTTTTTCTACCTCTGACTTTCATCTCGTTATCGAGTGATATAAATTCCACAAGGTGATTTTTATATTTAAATGTTAACTCTGCTTTGTTTATTTCAGCAAGATAATATATACCAACCCTTTGTGCTATCTCTATAAAATCTCTGTACACAGAGCCTTTTAATGCAGGTAGTGTTTTTCTTGCAACCGTTATAACTAATTTATCTTTTCTTGTTGTTAATAAGTAAATGATATATTGACAAAGGGCGTATGTTTTTCCACTACGTGACGAACCCTGATGTAATATAATTCTTTTGTTAGAGTTTATGGTTTGATAAAATTGAATATTGCATTCTATTGTTTCTTTTTTTCTGCCGGTTTCCATTCAATTAATTTACTTTCTACAGAACCATTTAAACTCAGTTCACTTCTCTCGACGTAACCTCTGTCCTTTGCTTTTGTTTTTAGATAAAATATTGTTGATGTAGGATTGCCATCTTGTATTTGTTTAAATAATTGACTCTCTGCAAAATCTTTAGCCACATTACTCAAGTCATCTACTTTGGCAGCAAATACTTTATCATCTTTGTAATATCTATAAAATGTTGTTCTATCTATTCCAACTTGTTTACATGCAGTTGTAACAACACCAAGTGATTTTTCTAAAGATTCTAATAATGCTTTTTTAGTATGTTGTATTTTGTTGCTTTTCATAATTTAAAAAAGTGCTCTCATCTATAACATCAAAAATACTTAAATGTTTCTTGAAAAAATTCTACATTTAAAAAAGAATCAAGCACTTTTATATTTTTTGCCGTTTATTTTAACAGTAATATCAGAGTCAAAGTTAATCATTCTGTCAATAATAACTTGACAATATTTTGGGTCTAGCTCCATACCATAACAAATTCTATCAAGTTGATGTGCGGCCATCATAGTTGAGCCGCTACCTAAAAATAAATCTAAAATTATATTATTTTTTTTGGAGCTGTTCTGAATTGCCTTTGATGATAGCTCTACAGGTTTTTGTGTTGGGTGTTTATATGCACCACGATTATCCCTATTAAAATCCCATATATCTGTCTGCTTTCTGTCTGCATACCATTTGTGACCTTTATCTTTTTGAAAGCAATAAATAATAAATTCATATTGAAACCTGTAATCTTGCCAACCCATACCTCCACTTCCTTTATTCCAAACAATATTTGCTGAAATATTAATATCGGCATCTAATAACTTGAAATAAAATCTTGGGTATGAATCCTTCCAATTACAGCAAAAATACATTGGTGCAGTATCTTTTACAGATAATAATGAAGTAGAAATAAAAGCATTTATAAAATCATCAAAATCATTATCCTGCATGTTATCATTTTTAATACCCTTTCTTAATGTTTCGTTTTTGCCTCTTGATTTATAATTTGCATTATATGGAGGGTCAGTAAAAATCATGTCCGCTTTCTTTTTATTCATTAGTATGGCAACCTGCTTTGAATCCGTACTATCTCCACATATAAGCCTGTGTTTACCTATTTCTATAATATCACCCAAAACAACATCAACCTTAATATCATCTGGCTCAACGTAATCATCCTCCTCAACCTCAGTTTCTATTTTAAAATCAAAATCTAAACCCCATTCATTCAGCTTATCTATATCCCATTCATTTGCTAATACATCAAAATCCCAATCACCAAAGCCTACATTATCTTTAATAATAAATTCTTTTTTTTGTTCATCTGTCCATCCCTCGGCAATATCAACAATTACTTCTTTTATACCTGCCTTTTGTAGAGCTTTGAGTCGCATATTGCCACCAAGAACCATCATATCTTCATCAACAACTAATGGCCTTTTTTCTAGCATTTGTGGAAAATCAGTAATTGATTTTATTAGCTTTTTGTATTTTTCTTTTGATATATTTCTTGGATTTTCTTTATTAGGGATAATATCTTTAACCTGTACTTTTTTTCTCATATTAACAATATTTTGCTACAATACTTGAATATTTTACATTTTGTCCGTTTATTTTTTCTTTATAAAAAAAATATAAGTACCATAGTTCTTTTAAATATATTTCTACATTTGGCTCATTGCGTTTGTATTTTTTATCTACCGGAAACAGTTCTGCAATAGCATAAATCATTTTAAAAGTTTCATAATCATCGTTGTAATCAAATAAACCTTGTTTTGCTTTGTGTTTATTTTTAATAATAAATTTTTCAAAAACATCAAATAATTTTTTTTTATTATTCCTCACATCCTAAAAGTAGGATAAAATCCTTTCTTTTAATAATGTTAGATTGATATTTATAAGTTTTTATGTTATTTGACTCTGCATATTGCAAAGAATTTTCTTTATCAAAAATTAATTTTTTCTTATTATGTAAATCAAAAAAAACTTTTTTGTTTTTATTTTTATTAAACACAGTAAACAGATTTATCATTGTTCTGCAACAATCGTCTGT
>FUFK010043022.1_pt1 | contig 13667 bp, 24 predicted proteins | sample 1021851 | NCBI WGS metagenome assembly FUFK01 (sample SAMEA51879418, study PRJEB19060) | metagenome | reverse complement strand
TCGTTTGGAACTGTAACAGGACCTATATTACCTGTTACTGTAAATCCTGATGGGAAGACAGCTGTTCCTACAAATGAAATTGCAGTTCCTTGACTTGATGTTATAGCTTGTCCAGTTACAGAAACATCTTCGTTTGGTGCAACTGCTGTTCCTTGAGCAACAGTAGATGATAATCCTGTTAGTCCCATTATTTGATCTGCAGGATCCACTACACCAATCGCTGCTGTGGATGATAATCCAGACACAGCAAAAGATACGTTTATTACATTTGTAACCGAATCAACAGTTGATTGGAATGATACTCCACCGACTTCTACTGTTTTTGGTATAACTGGTGATATTGATCCAACAGAAGAAGTAGATGAAACTCCTGTTAAGGCAAAAGATAAATCTATAACGTTACTAATTGTGCCTAATGAAGATGTAGATGATACGCCTGTTAATGAAACTGTTTCGTCAGCTAGATTTCCCCATTCACTATCATTCCATGCTTTTGCACCCCAACCAGTTGCAAGAACTGCGTCACGGTTCCAATACGCTTGGCCCCAGGTGAATCGACCCCATCCTGAAGAAACCGACATAGTGGTCCTCCTATGCTAATCTTATGATTGCGTTTGTAGCGTCAGCTGTTGGAAATTGAATTGTGAAAGTTCCGTTAGTCGCTGTTTTATCAGAACCAAAAGCGATTGCACAAACAGCTGCATTTGTTGCAGATGAATTATAAATTAATGCACCATTAGCTGTAAAAGAAGCTGATGAAAAACTTACATCTGAAAAATCACAGATTGCAGTTGTGCTTGATGCCACTGGAGTTACGCTTGTTAACGTAGCGCCACCAGAGGTGTATGCACTTCCAGATGTGTTTGTAATTTCTTCAGAAGTTGTGAAAGCTGTAGTTCCTGCTCCAAGAGTTGCGTCGCTATCATACAAAGCAATTTTAAAAGTGTTACCAGTTGTTGCTGTAAAATTGTGAACACCTTTTAATAGTTCTACTTTAAAACTTGTACAAATTGCCGATGTTATTGCCATTTTTTATCTCCTATGGGTTTGCTGAGTTTACTGGAATTCTAACTGCACCGTCTGTGTAGTCGTCTCTTCTTCGTCTTCCAACTTGCTCGTTAGCAAACTTCTGTACTTCTTCTTTATACTTTTGCTCGTATAAAGTCAACATATCTGCTGGTCCTTTTAAGAAGCCATAAGTTTCTGCCAAACAGCAATATAACAAGCCATTAGGGAAGTTTAAGCTGATATAGTTGGTATTGTCACTCTCTAAAAGAGCTGGAGCCACGTTATAGTGCACTCTAAATTTATAGTTTGTATTGGGTGTAGGAGCTAAAAATATACGCCCTGATGTAGTGTCTGATTCTCCTGTAGCACCACCAAACATAGCGTAGTATTTTGGTTTACCCTGTGCTGCAGCTGTGCCTGTAATGGGTTGATACTCTTGTAAATACGTTACATCTTTCTTCTCTAACCAAGTATTAGATCCTGTAAGCACGGCGCTTGAATCATAAACCTGTATACCTCTAATAAATACAGCTCCTGCTGGGGCGTTAATTGTTTCTTGTCCTGGAACTAAATTACCTGATTGTTGTTTTCTATCTGCATCGATAGGCACATCTCTAAAAATTCTATATTGTGCATTTAAAATAATATTTTCTAACACCGAATCAGATAACACATTAGAATCAACTTCTGTGTAACTTCTTATTTGTGTCTTTAATCCTGATGCACTTAATCCTGCCATTATGCTTGTTGTGTAGCTGGTCCAGCGGACGCAGATCCACCTCCTCCTTTTTCTGATGCCGTCGCAGTTGAACCGGACGGAAACGTATAATTATTATCATCTACTTTAGTAATTGTAAATCCACTTGAACCGTTAATTGTAGAGGCAGCTATTCCACCAACTAACTCTGCATCTCTAAATCTAACAGTATCACTTGTAGATCTACCATGATTCGGTTCGTTTACGGAAACAGTTGCAGATCCGTTTGTTGTTGTGAAAGCATTTAAAGGTAAAAGTCTAGGTGTAGCTGGCTCTGTTCTTCCTGGTCTAATATTNCNTAAAGANATNGNATCACCATTCATNGGTTTTGGTTCTAGTTGTGGTTGCTTTGGTTCAAATTCAGATATGTGAACTAANGANCCNTTCCATTCTCTAACCATTTCTTTGTATGGAAACTCNANNCCNGATCTATCNGATATTGCTTTTGCGTATTTACCTGTTGCAAANTTTGCCATTATGAACNTGGGTAATAAGCTTTAGGCGTAATATATGTGCTTGAAGCTGACCCATCCTCTGCTAGTGCTCGAGCTAATTCATCTTCATAAGCTAGTTTCATAGCTTGTATTAACTCTGGTTTATATTTTTGTGCTAAATAATATGCAAGTCCAGACACCATACAAGGCACAAATCTAAATGGAACATCGCTTGCATTAGTGTAATCACCTATGTCTTGTATTCTTTTTATAAAATAAAAATGCATATCTTTTGATGCATTTGTAGAATCAGGTGTTGGATAAATATGTATTCTAACTTTGTCTATAAATCTTTCTACCCAATACTGATTCGGTGTTCCTTTTGATAATTTATTAGAAAATGCTGCATAAGTAGATCTATCTACTTTTGTCATTGGCGAATCAGCTTGTGTTGTTTGAGTTCTGTTAGATCTTAACTGTGCTTCTAAAACATCAGATATACCAAAAACACTAGCGGGAGCAGTTGTTGTTGCACTCGTGCCATCGTCAGATGACCTAAAAAAATCATAGTCTGATTGTCCTTCAATTAAATCTAGATTCGTATCACCTATTTCCCAGTAGTGGATACCTCTGTTTCCCCACTCCTGAAACAAAATATTTAAAGATCTTCTTGCAGATTTTAATTGATAGCCAGATACGTTTTGTAAACCAATACGTTCGTGCGCTTCTTCTACTATCTCATCAATAGCAAAAGTTTTGTCGAACGTAGTAGTTCCAGAGGTAGTATTCGCCATTTAAACTCCTTAGCCAGTATATCCGATAGTAACAGATGTAGTATTTGTTAAATCTAGATAGATACCAGTTTCAACTCTTATACCACTTCCAGGAACATAAATGTCGATTCCTTCAGTTCCGCAGTTTCCTTCGAATACTACAGCNCCNGAATCANNTGTNCNATCNTGTAGTTTAATATTACTATTAGCNACTCCNTCTACTTGAATGTATGTAATTCTAGCAGGTCCAATCGCAGCTCCTGATGTTCCATCGAAGTCAGTTACAGTTCCAAATCTACCATCTGAAGTTCTACAAGAAAACTTTTGATCTGATAATGCCATATTTTATTCTCCTATTGGTGTGGGTGAGTATCAGGATCCAAAAGGTCCCGCATTTCTCACCCACATAATTATTATGCTCCTAGTATTCCTAAGAACGTTATTCTCATTGTTACACCAGATGCTCCTGGGTCACCACTTACAACAACTTCTACTTCATCAGCAGTTCCTGTTGCACCAGTTGTTCCAGTTCCNATNCCTCTAACTCCATTACATCCAAAGATACCTTTGAATCCTGTAGAGTTAACAGCNATAGATGCACCATCAAGATAAGAATCNGTATCCNCNTCNTCACCAATGTCTTGTAAGTTTACAGCATTAGTTGCAGCAGTAGTNACNTTAACCATTACNGCCATTGGAATAAAGTTAGCTGGCATTCCGATTGCAGCTTCTTTTCCTGTNGTNNCACCGTNAGCAACAGTAACTTCAGCTTGGTAAGTTTGCATCGTAAGTGTNTTTGTAGATGCAGCTTTTAACTCAACCGAACCNCCTGTGTTGCTTGATGTATCACCAGTTGCGTTTGTTCCCATAACTGCTTTGTCAGTAAGAACTCCCGTGCTAGTGTTTTTTGTTGATACTTTTACAGTGGACTCAGATCTTACTGGTCCTGTAAATGTTGTATTTGCCATAATTATATCCTCCTAGTTTTACGAATACTGTCTCTAGGCCGTCGACTATACTCGTCAGCATTCTAATTAATTGTATAGTTTGAAAGTTATACTCTTATTTTTTCAAGAGTGCAAGAGAGCCTGTACTTTGGTTTGATATTTATCCAAGATGTAGCTTTTTATTAAGTAGCTACAGAAACTTCGGGTGCAGCGTCCTCTATTTTGTTAGCAAGATTTGCTATTTTAGCTTCTTCTTGCTTGATCTGGTTAACAACTTCTCTAATTTTGTTGTCAATCCTGACCATGTCCAAAGTGTATCTTTGGTTGTCACGCTGATGCACCGCCCACTCTGTCTCGAGACTCCTCTTCTGTTTGTAAAGGTCTCTGACTTGTATTTGCATCTATGGTCTCCTCATAGGTTATCCATAATTTAGACGAATCACTAAATCCATCTTTTTCCCAGACTATAGCATTTTCTCCTAGTTTGTCAACTAGTGCATTTTCAAAGGCTTTATCATCGTCCTCTGCCATAACATGGAAGTCCGCACGATATCCATATGCTCTAATCTGTACTCTAAATGTCTTCATGATTCCCTTTTCTCTACCATAAAAAAAGGGGGCCNNNAACGGCCCCCTTCTTAATTNTNTTTTAATACGAATTACGCACCTGGAGACGCGAAAATACCTCTAGGGTCAGATACACCAAATGAGTATCTTTCTCTAGCTTTGTATCTTACGTTACCAGTATCGAAGTCACCTTCCATTGCAGTTGTTAATGGAGCTCTTGTGAACATTTTCATACCATTTGGTACGTCTGTAATGATGTAGAACGCATCTGTGTCTGTTAGGTAGTTGTTCACTCTATAACCTTGAGGAACCATACCCATAGATACGATTGCGTTAATATCATTGTCAGCTGTTCCAGTTCTACCTTGAGACTTCATCAATCTCTCAGCTGTAAACTGAAGCTCAGAAGGAACGATCATTTTCACTCCTCTTGCTGCAATTTTAAGACCTCTCTCATCCGTCATTTTACCAATGTCAATCATTGATTGTTCTAACGAAGTTTCGTTAAGGTCTGCCGCTACAGAAAGGGTATTTTTAAAAGTACCCGCTAATGTAGGGTGTGATGTATTAAACAAGCTTACACCGTCGCCCGATTGGAATGAACCACTTGGTAGTCCATTGATAAGCGGATCAACAGCTTTTACTTGTTTCGCGTTACTCATCGATCTTGCTAAAGCTTTCGTGTATCTAGCAGCAAGTCTATCGTAGAGGTTATCTTCGATAGCTTCTTCTGTGATAGCGAACGCAAGAGCTACTGTCTCGTGTGAGTATCTNGCTGTGAAAGTTTCTTGAGCATCATCGAATGATACACCTTGACCTTCACCTTTTACTTGTGCGTTTCCGAAACCAGATAACATTACTTCCTCTTCGAAAGCTCTGTCNGAAGTTTCGTTAGTATAAATCTCAGCATGCTGATTTTCATACCTTTTGTATTCCAGGCCGAATAGTGCATTCAATCCTGGCTCTAGTTCTTTAACTAGTTGACTACGTGATATTGCCATAATTTATTCTCCTATTGACCTATTTTAAATACAAGTTAGCAGACGAGTTGAATGCTACAACGATGTTTGCACCAGCAGCTGTTAGATCTTCGTTCTCTGGATCTTCTGCAGATCTTACTACTCTGAACATGTGATCTTCAGCTAAGGCACCTACGTCTAATGTAATAGTCGACTGTCCATTTTTAGCATCTGTCGCTGTAAAGTCATTCACGTTACCACATTGGCCGTGCATTGCTCTTGTTACAGCAGCATCTGCTTTGATTATGTACTCTTGGTGTGGATCGTCATTAACGAAACCGATACCATCAGTACTGTTAGTGTTTGGGTTTGTTCCAAAACGCTGTCCAGCAGCAACTGAATTAGCGAAAGTTGGTTTGCTTGTAGTGTTATCCACGAAGAATGCACCATTAAACACTCCAACTAATAATGCTTCAGTTCCAGAAGCGAAATCAATTCCGCCTCCACCTGTATCATCAGTTGTTGAGAAACTTGCGTCTTGTAAATAACCTTGTGATCCAGAAGAATCTTCTAGAGACACAGGATTACCTTTGAACAGACCAACACCAGTGTTGTCTTTGATTGCGTACGAAGACTGCCCTTCGATTGCAGGCGTGTTGCCTAATCTCATTGCAGCTCTAAGTCCGAAACCAGTTGTACTAGCATTTGCCATAGTTGTTTCTCCTTATTACTATTTAATCGATGATAGGGATTAACCCACGAAATAAAATTTATTTCTTTGTACCACCGAAGGTTACACGAGTCTGTCTATCAACATTGATAGGCATTCTCTTATCCTGCTCCTTCATAAGATCGTTTTCTACGGCTTCGTTTCGGTCTTTATGACGATTCGTCATATAGTCCTGTCTCTGCTTCGCGATCTCGATTGGTACCTTCGCAAGTAGAAGGCCGCCAACCCCAATCACCCCCTTGTATTTTCCTTCTTCAAGGACTGGATAATCAGATGAGTTTTCAACTTCTTCAGCTCTAACCAGTTCGTAACCTTCTCTAAGTCGAGACGTTACGTTCTTAGTGTCTTGAAAGCCTACAACTTCAGCTCTTATCCATCTGTACCTGAATCCATCAGGTGCAGGGGGTGCATCTAAAGATGACGGTGGAACCCACACTTTTGGTCTTTCAGATTTTGACCGTGTTTGGCTCGCACGAGACGTTTTATTTTCTTTTTCCATATTACGCTCCTCCCGTGTTTTTTAATTGTTTTGCGTACTCTTCGAGTGGCACACCTAATTTTTTAGCGATTGCTACCTGTGATGATGTGAGTTTCACAGTTTTGCGACCTGGTCTTACGCTTCTTTTAGCAGAAGCCACCGTCTGAACGGGCTCGGTCGTTTGTTTAACATCTGTTTTAGCAAATTTATGCGGAAAGTCAACACGGATTCTTTTATCAACTTCAGCATAATATTCATCAGATTGAGGATCAAAACCTTCTTTGTCCACTAAATCTTTATGAATTTCGAACGCTGTATATGTCATGGCTCTATCTTGTCCAAACCATGAGTTCTTTGCTGCCCATGCTTCAGCTCTAGGATCACTAGGTTCTTGCATTTTTGGCTGCTCTGGAGCTTTTACATCTGCAGGTTTGGAAACTTCTGTTTCTCTAGCAGATTTACTTTGCTCTAGTTTGGCATTCTCAAAAGCAAGTGTAGCGATTCGTTTGTTAGCTGCAACTTGTGCTTCAGCATCTCCAGCTGCTATAGCTGCAGCAAGTTCTTTTTGTGCCGCCTCTAAACCAGTGTTGATACTTGTCTCAAACTTTTTAAGATAGTCAGCATCAGTTTTTTGAAACCTTGTTTCCAAAGTTTTTCTTTTTTCTTCAACTGCTTTTGCATACTCTGTAGCTGCATCTCTTTGTCTTTCAGCTTCACGCATTTTACGTGTGAGTTTTGCAATCCTAGCTTGAACACCTTTGCTGTACTCTTCAAGTTTGTCATCGTCTTTTGGTTCTTGTTTAACTTCTTCTTTTACTTCTTCTTGTTTCGTTTCTACTGGTTCTTCTTTAGGGGCTTCTGCTTCTTCTTTCGGCGAATCAGTTTCTACAACCGATTCGTCTTTTTGCTCTTCAATAGCTATCTCAGCGCCTTCACCTGAAGTGTCGAGATCAACCATTTTTTCTTCTTTTGGCATAAGTTTCTCCTATGTTAAAATTCATGCAAGATATCCTCTGGATTCTTGATGGTTGCTAAAACTTCGTCATCGTTTAGCAGACGTATCTCTCCTCCCTCTATCCTTATTCTCGAGCCAGCATAACGGGCAAACATTACCCATTGTCCCTCTTTGCACCAAGGACCATCAGGATATCTATCCTTGTCCTTGTAACAATCTGGGCCCATTCTTAAAACTAAACCACATTGTGATCCAACCTGTTGTCTCTCTAAGGTCGATTCGGCAAGATGTAATCCGCCTTTTGTTTTATCTTTCATTCTAAAAGGTAAAACTAATAACCTCCAACCAGTTGGGTTTGGTAGTTTGTCTGAATCTTTTGTAATTTCTTTTTCTTTTTTGATTCCTACCAGTTCTTTATTTGGTAGGTGTATTTTTGATGTCGATGACTGTTCCTTCATTTTGCTCCTTATCTTCTAGCAGGTTAGAGAGTTCCTGTTTAGTTGCCTCTAGGGCGTTTATCTGTCCTATTATATAGTTATATTTTTCCATACTGTCAACACCACCGGACGTTACAGATATAGTTAATTGTTCCAATCTTTTATCAAGATGTCTATATAATCTTGTTATTACTGTTTCTAAGTTCATCTTTCTCCTAACTTTTTCTTAAACTTATGCACACGATTACGTGCGTTTCGTTCCATTTTCTTATCCTTTTTCTTCAAAGCTGTACCCACGTCCCTTCTTGCTGACATAAGTCCTTTGACTAATTTTTTCTTATAAGGCCCTTCTTTTAAATTGGACACTCTATAAGTTCGACCATTAAACTTTCTTGTTTTTTCTGATCGCATCTTTGCCTCTTTTAAATATGCTCGCCACCTGTCTCTTACCCATGACCTTTGCTCTTTGCTCACCAACTGTAAGGATTTGTATTTTTCTTGCAAAAGGTTTGCTGATTCGTTTGACTTTTGCCACAGTCGCCCTAGCGTCCGCAGGGGTCGCAAACTTAATTGATACAGTATCTCTAGGATTCTCATCAGTGTATAATCTCCTCCCAGAGCCTTTTGGTTTTTTACCAGTGCCTACTTTAGGATCTGCCACGTTTCATCTCCTTAATATGCTTCTTGATAATTTTAGATTGTTTCTTGTGTAACTTAGAAGCTTTACCTAAAGCTTTTGCTACTTTTTGTAGTTTTTTTACCATTTAACATTTCCATCTTCTGCGTGCCTGTCTTAGTCTTGAATTAGGATCAGCTGCAGCTTTTGGAAATTTTTTCATTTGGCCGGCGCTTCTTGCGCAGAAGGACTTACGTCTCTTCGCAGCTTTTGATCCTGGTTTGACCTTNCCAGTGACCGCTGTTTTTAGTTTTGAACCGGGATTTAATNTTCTGTAGGCTTTGACACCGGCTCNAGTCATGCCTGCTCCAGCCTTTGTAGGCCTGAAGTTCTTTTTGTTTCTAGGTGGCATACCACCTTTTGCAAATCTTGGTCTTACATCGAAATCTGTTCTCATGGCATTATTTTCCTACCGTAGTATTTAACTGAACTTGGATTAGAAACTTTTACACCACCTAAACTACCTTGGATAAAACTTCCTCTGTAATTTCTTTGAGCCTCTTTCATCATATTATTCATAGATGGATTTGGTCTATCACTTGTTGGTGACATTCTTCCACCCATTGCCGCTCTTTTTCTTTTTGAAAATGTTCTTACGTTTGTTGGTTTAGGTCCCACATTGGCAGCTGCCCGTTTCCTGGCAACGGCAGATCTTCTCTGACTCTCTGTCATTCGTCTTGCTTTCGCTAGAGGCACGCATTTTGGATACTTCCTCTTCGCGTCCTTCTTTTGTTTTGAACGGCCACACTTTGCAAAGGAACCATCTTTTCGCTTGCTCCCAATATCTACCCATTGTTGTTTGAACCATGTCTTTAGACCTTCTTTAGCCATGTTAGTACATTTTTGTTTTTTTACGTCTATCGCTCATGACAGCTCCACAACCTCTGGCTATACCACCCATTTTTAAACCTTGAGCTCTTAGTCTAGATGTTGCTTCCATTAAACCGCCACCTTTTTTCTTTGGTCTTTGAATAACGCCTCTGCCCATTAGAATGTCTTTCATTGTAACTTTGCCGTCACCTGAAAGATCTGGGAAAGATTTACCACCTTTTTTAAGTTGAATTCTACCACCCATAGCTTTGCTAGGTTTAGGTCCTCTAAAATCTTTTCTTTTTACACCAGACGGGTCTTTAATTTTACCTGCACAGATTTTGCTAGCGTAGGCGTTAGCATATGCACTGGGATACACTTTGAATTTTCTCTTCGCTGCTGCTTTACCTCTTGGACATAGTTTTGTCATTATTTACTCCTTAATATCTTAATATTTTTTTCCATAGACTTATTAAGTTTGTCTACGTTCTCCCCCGTTTTTTTCATAGTTTGACCTAAACTAAACCCAGCTGCCTTCATTTTTGAAACACCAGCTTTCGTCTTTACCTCACCTACAGATTTAGAACCTTTAATTTTTGATTTAGGTTTTACACCTGTAATTGTTGGGGACACTTTTGCTTTTCTACCAAGCATGCCAAAACCTTTTTTAGCTATTCCAAAGATCCCCATAATANTACTTGTCCTTTTTCATTTTGGCTTTTTTCTTTTTAGCCATAACGAATGGTTTAAGCTGAGGAGGAATTTTTCCACCTTTTTTGTATCCTTTTGGAGATACTTGCTTATTATATAATCTGTTCGCCATTATTTTTTTCCTCCGTTTCTAAATATCTGTGTACCCTTTATCCCAAAAATACTCGCAACCACCAAAATCCACAGGTTTGTGAACCATGAAGGGAGCGTTGAGAAATATTCAAAGAAAAGTTTTACCTTTTCCATCGCTGTTGGGTCGTCACTTAGGACTGCCCAAGCCAACACTATAATCGGAGCCGACAAAATTATCAACACAAATTCGTCTTTCCAGTCCGATTGTCTAGCTTCTAACAATTTGCCCTGGTAAGCTTCCTCACCTCGGGCCATTTTTTCTGCATGCATTAATTGTGCATCAGACATTGCCATTTTCGTCTTTTGACGATTAGAATATATCTTTGCGCCAGCTTGCATGGCTATTTTTGCCAAACTGAACCAAGCCATTAGTACGCCTTTGAGTTTCTTCTCTTTTCAGCTAGCATTCTTTTTTGTCCACCAACTGGCATTTCAGGTTTTCCTGTGCCAATGTAGTTAAATGCTTTGTCAGCTGTAGTTTTAGATCTAGGGTCTATCTCAACACTTTGATCTGCAACTTTAACTTCTTTAATTTTATCTAGTTTTTGCATTTTTACTCCTTGTTTTTCTCTTCTCTACCCCTTTTATCGTGCCTTTGTTCTTAGACGCGTAAAAAACTGTTATACCACGCTTCTTGCCGTATTGTTCCTTCATGGATTTCATAATTTTACGGCCTTTTTTGTTCAGTGGCATTATTCTTCAACCTCAATAGCAGTTATACCTGGTTTGTCGGCCTTTGCAAGGCTAACTCCAGCTCTTAATTTTGCTAATTTTTCGTTTTGATCCATTTTTTCATCAACAATGTCTCTTGCTTGCATTAATTTAGCTCTTGCAAGATCGTTTTTGTCTTCATCAGCTTGTTTTTTACGTTCATTTTCCATTGCTCTAAGGTCAACTTCTCTTGCTTTTAGTTTTAGAAGTGGATCAGAGTCAAATTGTGATGTAATTTTCTTTTCTTCCATCATAAAGTCTTGTGTCATCTCTGCAATCAACACAGATTTNCTTGCTTCTACCTCTTGTGTGATAGCTTGTGCTTGTCTTGCAGCATCTGGATTGATTGGAGCTTGTTGTTGTAGCACTTGTAGTTGTTGTAACTGCTCTCTAAACTCTAATTGTATCTGTTCTTGTGCCATCAGACTGATGTGCTCTAAAATATTTTTTTGTATTGCAGCCATAATAGCTGGATTATTTCTAACCATGTTAGTTGACATNAAATTTAAGTGTGCTGTGATGTGTGCCCTGTGATCTTGACCAGGAAAAGCTTGGAAAGGTTTACCTGCAAGAGCCATAATGTGTTCCATACTTGGATCCATAGGCTGCACNGGGGCAGGTGGTGGTAAAACTTGGTCTATATTTTTAACACCGATAGCTTCATACATGTTTCTGTAAGCTGCATATAAATTATGAATCTGTGGATTNGATGTAGCTAGTTGTAATTCTGTTTGTGCTAGTGTGATTCGTTGTGACATTGAAAATATATTAGGGTCTGCAACAGGTAGTACATCTACTCTAGCATCAAAGTCTGCTTGTTTGATTANTCTTGCAGCACCAACAACNTCGTATGGATATTCTGGTGGTAAGTAAGTTGCGATAACACTTGATAATAATTTAAATTCTTTTTTCATCGAAGTGTATAATCTTTTNTGGATAGCAGACATNACNTTAGATCCTCTTTCTAAAAGAGCAATCGTTGTTCCTACAGCTGCATTTTGTGTGCCTTCNCCAGTTTGTAATTCTGATATGGCAGCGAATCTCTGACCTGCTTGAACCACAATACCCATTAATTGTAATAGAGTAGCTGATGGTTCTTTGTATGGTAGAGGATAGAAAGCATCACGAAGACTGCCTCCTGGGGCATCTACGTCTTTAAATTCACCAGGTTGAATTGGTGCTGCTTCATCTCTTACCCGCACCCCTCTTTGTTTAAAACCAGCAGGTAGGTTTGACAAAGTTCCTGCATCTAATAATTGGCGGAGAGCGACTGTTGCAGTTCTACTCAATCCGCCAATCATATGTATCAATCCAAATCCGTAGAATCCTAGTCCTGGCAGAAATTTAAAGTGGACAAAATATTGGACCCTTTGTTTTTTTGGATCGTTGGGCGCATAGTTCCTTCTTATCGAAAGAACCGTTCCACTACCTTCATCGATTGTTACGATGTAAGGTAGTTTGATACCAGATGGCTCGCCATCTGGACCAAGATCTTCGAAGCCTTCTAAATCTAGATCAACATGACACTCAAGAAGAGTATACATCGTTTGTTGTTTTCCAGATTTTTTAGTGCCTTCTAATTCTTTTTCTTTTTTAGAAACTTCATCATTTGTTGTCATCGCTGGTGGACCTAACTCTATATCAGAATAGAAACCAGCAACTTGTTGTTTTCTTAAATCGTTTTCAGATAATTTTATAACGTGTATGATCGATTCGGCATCATCTAAACTGTTAGCTGTGTAAGGCACTATTAAATCATCAGCAGGTATAAATTTAGATACCGCTCTACCCATCATCGAATCATAGTAAACTTTTTTAAATGTAGAACCAGCTAGTGGTAAATGAAATAACATCGAATCAAACTCTGGCTCATACTCTTTCATCTGATCCATGATTTGATAGTTCATGAAATCTTTAACACGCTGCGCTTGTTGTTCTTTTGCAGGCGTAGGGTTTCCAAGTATCTGTGTTCTTACTGGACCGTCTGCTGGTAATAGCTCTTTGTATGCTGTGGCTTGGAACTGTGTAACAGCTTCTGCCAACACTGGGTGCGTTGCACCTGAAGCTCCTTGAAACGGTTCCGTTCTATTTTCGTATTTAAATCCTAATAGGTCAAGTCCTTCTGTGTAAGATCTTTCCCAATCTTTTCTAGACATTTTATAATCTAGATAATTTGTTTTCATCTCTGTGCCTAGAGGTTCTAAAACATCTGCAGGTAAGATATCTGCAAGATTGTCAAAATGTGATTCGGTACCAGGTATGTTAATTGCACCTGGTTCAAAGTCGATCGTTGCACCACCATCTTCTTCGGGTGTAACTTCAACAGGTGATTGTTCTTTAATTTCTTCCTTTACCTCGACCTCTTCGCCCGGAACTTCGACCTTGGTACGAGTGTTAGGAAGTCCTTTATCTATATCTGCCATTTAAACTCCTATCGTTTCTTAACATTTTTTAATAGAGAAGCCAAGCCCTCCGAATCAGGTCCTTTTTCTGGTGGTGGGCCTGACTCTTTACCAGCTAACTTAGCAATACCTCCACCAGCTGCAGCAAACTCTGATATACTTTGTTGCTCTGCATCAAAC
>FUFK010057264.1_pt1 | contig 13668 bp, 6 predicted proteins | sample 1021851 | NCBI WGS metagenome assembly FUFK01 (sample SAMEA51879418, study PRJEB19060) | metagenome | reverse complement strand
TTCTCTCAATGTCTTGAGATATTCTAATACATGCTTCCTGATCTCCATGAGTTCATCGAAACATCCTTGGTTGTGTGCACAACCTCTTAATTGATGGTCAGGTGCCAGAACTGACTCTGTGAATAGAGCAAGTGCTCTATCATATTTTACTTCTGGTGATTCCTTTCCTACTGAACCTTGATCTCTCATAGTTTTGATAGTAAGTTCTATTATTTAATCATCATCAGTGCCTTGAACATCTTGAATGTCACAAACTGGAACTTCATGCTGACCACCAATTANATACCATGGCATTTGTTTTCCATGATANTCTGGGTGTGCACAATATTCTGTTGTGTATTCTCTTTCTCCTAGATACTGCATTTGATCAGCAGGAATCGTATGATCCCTGAGTATTGCTTGCAGTTGCAAGTGTTGAAGCATCCAAGGGTCTGGTACGTTCATTAATCAGTGATAACTATTTCTATTTTATCACAAGTTTTATGATTGTCAACCTGGTGGTGTAGGATCTGCATTCTCATATGGTATTGTACCGTCTGGTCTGAGAATGTATGCTCTTATATAATGATCTGCGTCTGGTAAATTCTGTGGTTGTGGAAACCATTGCTCACAATAGTCTGATGCTATCTTTTCTGATGGGAAATAATAGTATATGTATTCCAATTCAAATATTCTATCAATCTCTGCCTCTGGTATGATACCATCATAGTATGCAAGTACAGTTGCTTTCTTATCTGCTGCAAGTGTATGATACTTACTGTTATCAATAACTATCATGTGCTGACCACTTAACTTTGCATAATCAGCAGCAAGCATGTCTTTAGTTTTAGGATTTAAAGATATTAGTGGCATAATTATTCTCCGAAGTCGCCCTCATCAATCATCTTAAGTATATCATCAAGTGTGCTGTTACCTGTGCTTGAACTGACAGTACTTGTTGCTGCTCTAGTGATGCGAGTCACTGGCATTTCATCAATATCTATCGTGCTTATCGCTAGTGCAAGATAGTTTACTATTCTACTTGAGAACTTACTATAAACTGATTGTGGTATAGTATAGTAATGTGATACGTCCTCAAGATAATTTAAACCATCTGCAAGTACAGCATGTTTTGATGGTGTGATAGGAAATACTACTAGACTAGCATTTTTCTTTTCTTGTTCTGCTGGAATATCTCTTAGTTTCTGTCTATATTTTACCCACTGTGCTTTNTGCTCTGTAGTGATAGGTGCATCTCCGAGTTGTGTCCAATCACTTTCCATTAGTAGGAAGTTTCTAATTAATGCAACTTTAGTCCAATTCAATATTGCTGTATTTGCAAATGCTGCTGCTAATGTACGTTCTAAATCATTCTCTTGTCCTTGTCTATACTCTGTCCACTTATCAATTAAATTATTACTAAGATCAGTAATTTCTGTTGTGAATGGTGATAAGTCAAATTGATATGAGATCCACTTATATACACCAGTCTTTTGATTACGTGTATATTTTGTCTTATTCATCCTTGTAGTACCATCCTTGTACAACACGAATACCTCTAACTTATCGTTGTCAGAGTCCCACATAGGATATAATAATGGAACTATGTTCTTTGTCCAATAATCATCGTCTATGGTTTTTATTATACCGTCATGCTGAATGGTCTTGTCAAAGGCATTCAAGTATAGTGTGGTTGATGATGGTGATGCTATGGTTGCCATTTATAATGCCTTAATTAAATACTTTACCCTATGGTATTTAGTTATAAGAGGAATGTTATTCTCTGCTGTCACAGTAGCAAGTGTTGTAATAGGAGTAGATGATGACATTGTAAATGTACCATCTGTTACTGTCAATGCTGCTTGTACTGCTGATACTTCTCTTCTAACTTGATCAATACCAGTATCAGCGTTGATAGGTTGTCCACCTTCATCTAAGTTACCAGTAAGAGTAGCACCACCAGTTGATATGAATGTTGTACTAAATTCTGGATCATAGAATAATGTAATAGCACCTAATCCATAATTATCATCTGCTGCTGGAGCTGTTTGATATACGGGTCCTCTATCCTGTTCTAAAATCAATGTTACTGATGCATCTCTAATAGGATCTGCTTCAGAAACTGCAATCTCTGGTGTCTGCCAAGTAGGATCATTATTTGCTGCTAATAATACTTGACTGAATAATGTAACAGTATTGGATGTTCCTTTTTTATAGAATACATTCAATGCTTGATCTGGATTTTCTCCACCATTTTGATTACTACCACGAATGACAGTGAATCTCATCTTATTTACTTTTCTCATATCAAATGTTCCTACTTCCAACTGTCTCTTTCCAGCACTGTCACTAGCACCACCAGTAAATCCTATGTATCTTTGTATTTTAGTTTGAGTATTATATGGAATAGCTGTTCCACCAGCAAATCCTACGACACTTCCAGTTCCTTGACCAAATTCTCTTTCTTTAATACTAGGGTCAGTTGATGATAGCCATACATTAGCAGTAACAGGACTACCTATAGGATTACCATCACTATCACACTCATAATATCTTCCTGCTGGTGATGTAGTTCCACCTGGTACTGTTGTTCCTTCTTCTTGTCCGTAGTAAATTATTTTTATTTCTCCACCACCACCGTTAGTTCCTTCTCCACCACCATTACCACCACCTTGTAAGGTATATGTGACAGAGGTAGTAATACCGCCACCAAATGTCATAATTAAATCACCACCTTGTCCGCCACCGCCACCAAGATTATCATAGTATTCAACAACATTTGAAAATTGTATTTTTACATATCCTCCAATTGTTGGAAGTGAACCTTGAGCATCTTCTGATACTGAACCAACCCAATAATCAGTTCTGTATGCAGATGCACCTCTTTTTCCACCAGTACCACCACCATTACCATTATGTCCAGCACCCGCTTGTCCACCGAGACCACCATTGTTGTTATTAATAACGCCACAGGCGGATCCACCTCCACCTCCTCCACCAGAAGTACAACCACCAGTAGAACCATTTCCACCATTTGCGAAGTCTAAAGCTCCACTAGTCGCTATTAATCCTTGTGTAGCTGCTGCACCAGGATAACCTTCATAACAAAGATCAGTAGTTCCACTACCGTTGTAACCACCACCTGATCCACCGCCACCGCCTCCACCGCCAGCACCAGCGATGAGAACTCCATTAAGGAATATACCAGATGCACCACCACCTGATCCTGCGGTTCCACCGTTACCCCATGCACCTTGTCCACCAGCTCCAGATAAACATCCAGAAGCACCTTGAACACCTGGTGTTATACCACCTGGTTCATATCCATTACCAATACCACCTGGCCAGTTATTCCATGGATTTCCTGTAGCAGGGTCGTTACCTGGCGTTCCTCCAACTTGATTTCCTTGTCTGGTGTTAAAACCAGGATTACCACCTTGTCCTAATTCCCATGTTAATGTTCCAGCTGTTTGTGCTATTGCACCAGTTAATCTTGCACCTCTACCACCATATCCACCATTAGCACCACTTTTACCTGATACTGAAGTTGGCCAACCTGGCCAAGATGAACTACAGTTAGATCCTGAGTTTGCATTACCAGGACCTCCGCCACCACCAGAAATTTCAATCGAAATGCTTCTACTTATTTCACCACTTGTTGGTGCTGGTATTGACCATGAACCATTTGTTGTATATGTTAATTCTGAGTCAGTATTACTCTGACTCTTTAATTGTGCTACTCCGTTACCACCTGTCATTAATGCTCCTGATGGAATATTACCTATAACACCACCACCAAGTGCTAGGTTAGATCCTGTACCAGGTATTCCACCATCACTTCCATCAACACCAGCAGTTTGAGTAAAAGTAAATCGTGGATCATTTAATAATGCTGCTGGAATTACAAATCCTCCTCCAGATCCTCCAGCACCACCACTTACTCCTTTTGTTCCACCACCACCACCTACAGCTCTAATAGTGTAGAATGTACCATCAACAGTTATACCAACTTCAGCATATCCACCATTTAGTCCATCATTATCACTGTCTGCACCACCACCGCCAGGTGCTTTCAAGAAAACACTAGTTGCAGATATTGTTCCCGAACCAGCGTCTGGAACTGATATAATTCCACCTTGTGGTGTACTAATTATATCTTCTGAGATTTCATATGCATTGCCAGGTATATCAAATTCTATTGCTTTACCACCAACCAATGTGGCAGTATCTACAGTGTATGCTCTTGGTGCTTGTGTAGTTTCTTGTTGTGAAAAATAACCATTTGCCAATTGTACTGTTACAGCAACTCCACCAGCTGTCGCTTGTGTAGGTGTCTCTCCATCTCTTGGTTCTACACTAAATGCTTGAAGTCCAAATCCTGTTGCTATTATGGTAAAATTACCACTAAATTCTGATGGTGTTGCTCCATTTATAGTTATGATGTCACCAATTGTGAGATTATGGTTTCCATCACAATCTACAGTTATTAGATCAGTAACAGAGTCATAAGTAACAGATAGAACATTTGTTTGTGGTGCTTCTGATATCATATATTGATATTGTTGATCACCAGTAGTTCCTAATCTATCACCGATACCATTACTGTTACCATATGTTGCTGTTAATGCGTTCTGTAGTGGTACACCAATCAAACCATGTGAATGACCTAATGCCTGTCCTGCAGATCCGTTTGGTTCAAATAAATTGACATTTGCTCTGGTAGTCACGTAGTTTACAGCAAACTTATCAACCTCTGTAGTACCTAGTTCTGCTAATTTTGTTTCATCAACTTCTACTGTCAACATCCTGTGACTATGTGTTGGTGGAAATGGAAAGACATAATCATCCATAGGTCCTATCTGATACTTGACAGTTCCTGTAATATATGCACCAATATCTGCTACTATATTATTATATCCTGTAGTTTTTACATCACCAATAACAAAAAAATCTCCACTATCAATTAGTGTATCTTTGGCAATATACCATGTACCACCAGTTTGTCCAACAGAGTTGTTAATTGCATTTTCTGGTGTTGATGTTCCTGCTCCGTTGACGTTACCAAATCCAAGTATTTTTCTTTGTCTATAATCTGGTAGATTAAATGTTCCAATATTATATGGATAATCTGCTAAATTATATGATTTTTGTATAACAAGATCAGGATGTATAACAGGACCAGCAGCATCAATTGCAATAGATCCAACCATTGCAGCATGAGTTCCACAATTATAAAAAAGAGTAACTCCTGATAAACCAGATGTGTGAAGTATCACCACACCAATTGCTCCATCACCAGCACCATTACCAGTCTGTCCATTACCAGTGCCAGTATAAACTGGAAGTTGGTTAGCAGTTCCATTAGAATCTACAGTCTTGATATAAAATGGATGACTTGTTACATTAACATTAAATTGAATTATATCACCCGCACCAAAAGTAATAGTAGGATTGTTACCAGAAATAGGACCATCCCTATCTTCACCATTTAAAACCCATGCATCATCACCAGAGCTGGTGACATTGAATACAAATGATGCAGGATTATTTCCAGATGTAAAATCTATAGTATAATCAGATTGTGTTATAGTTGTTAAATCAACACCAGCAGTGCTTGGAAATGATACCTCATATGCAAATTCATTTGTTTGTGCTTGTGCACTAACATCCTCTGTTGGTTGTAGTAATTGATAAAAAGTAGTCTGATTAAAAATACCACCAAGTGGAAATGATCCATAGGGATTTGTTCCAAGAGAAAATCTAAACACCGAACCATATGGATATGGTCTTTTTACATTTGCCTTGTCATTAGTCGCATCGTAATAAAATTGTAAAAATAGTTTATTGTTTATAAAATATGATCTTCTTAAACCGCCAGGTTGTGATGTTTGAGTTATATTTTGTGATGCACTACCACCATATCTATTTTTAATAATACTGTATAATTCTGGATAGTCACGAATCATTAATGATTTACCATCACAATATAAATGTTGTGGATATGAATACTCAGGATCTTCTGATGCCATATTAAGATCAGCAAATACAGGAAGAACTGTTCCAACAGGAGAGTGGTTACCAGTCTTGTCGGAATAGTAGTTAGAGTATGAATTCCTATATGTTGCCATTTTAATATTTAATTAAAAATTCTTGAACTAAAAATGGTTGTATAAAACCATCTGCCTTGTTTTCCTCATTTACATCTATCTGAACTGTAGATGTTATTTGATCAGCAGGAATATAGGTTGGTTTTGTTACTACATTCCATGTATGTGGTTCTTGATTGAAAGGAACAAAATGTTTGTGTATACATTCATTACCAAACTCTTCTACATCAACCACAGTATTATTAAGTGCACCATAAACAATAGAGTTTGCTTGTGAGTCAAAAGGAACTTGAGTTGCTGCTGCTACCGTGGTTGGCGTATAATTAGCTGCTACAGTGGCTTGTTTTAGACCACCTCCTAGTTGTGCAACAGCATATCCATCACAAGATGATCCACCTATAAGACATGATCCTACAGTTTTACAGGTCATCTCACTTGTGTATGTAATATTACCACAATTAGCTGTAAATGGTTGTTGACCACTTGTTGTGTATATTGGGTATCCATCACCAGTTAATGTTCCAGCACCAGCAGTTGAACATTCAAATTCTAAAATAGTTCCTGTTGGATTTCCACTTCCATCAGAATTTAACTCAGGAATAGCACCAGGTATCAAACACTTATATTGTTGATCAAAGGTACAACCAGCCCAACAACCACCAAACCATGTATATACCTCTTGTGAATCACCACCAGCAAAAGAGAAACCACAAGAATTACTATCATTTTGTGGTTGAAATGCAGTATAGACCTTAGATGCTACTGCCTTACATAATTCTTGTCTTGTATTGTTTGCCCATGGCATAATACACAAAGTTGATTTAGATGTGTATGAGTTTCTACCAAATAAACCAAATTCATTTGAAGGTGATGCAGTTCTTGATCTCTTTCCATCATGGAAATGAGCATGTGCTTGAAATTGGTTTTGTAATACTTCTGTTTCTTCTGTATAGTTACCACTAGATTTAGCAAAACCTGGTTGACCAGTAATTTCAATTGTCTGTGCTGGTAAGAAAAAATTACCTTGATATTGTATCTCGTATGATGAACCTATGTTACTACTAACCTCTAATCCTACGCCAGATTTTGTTATTTCTTGTCCTGCATCGTTGAGCAAATATGTATCTTGATAATCTCCTAGGTTAGAGGAGAATGATGTCTTAGTAGATTTAGCACCAAGATCTGGCACTTGAAATTGATTATCAAGTAATGTTGTATCTGGTTTTTTATATCTACAATTAGAACCTACACCTAATACAGTAGCAAGTTCTGGAAATAATCCAGCATCATAAATTGCTCCATCACATCTCAGATAACCAGCAGGAAGAGTTTCATATATTGTTGGATCCTCTGGATCTGCAGATGATAACTGATTAGACCAGTTTATAATAGAACCAGTAAGTGTTCCTACTTTTCCTTTTTCTTTTGAATATAATACTGCCATTAGTATGCTCTGATAATATACAATACGACTAAGGATGGAGTGTTGGGATTAATCTGTACACTAAGTGCTCTGTTAACATTGATAGGTTCTATGTTTCCAGTAGTCATATTATTTATGAGTAAAGTGGTAGGGATGTTCATCTGTCCTTTAGTCATTGATATATCAATCGTAAAGTGATTATGAGATCCTATACTCGTGCTTGTAAATGCATCACCATTATGATTCAATGTAACGGGATAAGGATAGTCTCTTCCTGCTCCTATTGCACCATAATAATCCTGTACATCAGTGTTTGGTGGTGTAACACCACTACCTCTTCTTTCTATTGGAACTTGATCAGATACATAATAGTTTCTCAATCCTAGATATGAACCAGGTGGTGGAAATGGTGCAGTAACTGCTGGTTGTTGTACCTGTGATGTACATGAGTTATCATCAACATATTCATTGGTGAATCCATATGTTGCAACAACACGATCAACTGTTGGAACTACAGGTATAACATCAGATGCTTCACCAAAATGTCGATGATTATTACAGTCAACCAATGATGTAGCAGAGGGGTCATATGCAGTCCATGTGATTGTACCAGGATTGAAACTATCTGCCAATGGTTCTATATTAGTGAGTCCTGCATCAGAACCAGTTGAGTATTCAGAATCTTGAACTTCAAATCTTCCTGCCTCAAATAGACTTAAATAACTACCAGCTAATTCTACTGACGGATAAAAACTTCCTGGTGGTCTTGGATGTGTATGTGGTGCAGTATGATCAATACCTAATTTTCTTGGTATAGTTCTAATAGTATCAAAATATGATGGGTCTTCAATAGTAATACCTTTTATTTTTCCTGATAGTTCTGCCTCAACATTTGAATTAAATTGTGCATCAATATATGACAATACGTTAGATACTGGTTGTTGACCTTCAAAACCATTTAATGAAACATACTGTCCAAATACACTCAAATCTTGTCCTGATAGAAGACTACTCTCTAAATCTATGAGAACTTGTTGATTTAATAATGGTAAATTAAAAACATCGTCATCATTATAACTTGGATATGAATTGGTTATACCAACAAAAGGTTGACCAACTTCTACTACAGGACCATATAAATTACCCAATACCTGTGCAAGTATGGGATAATCTTTCGCCCTCAACTGACCCCCATTACACACGACCCAACCCTTAGGTATTGAATCAGGAGATAGTGCTGACTCACTAGTACTACCAGTCCATGGCATTATTGTGCCTATTGGACTGGCTTTTGACGCTTTTATACGGTTGTAACTTGGCATTTATTATACCTCCATTAACCACCAACCTTGTACGCTAGTTGGTATGCCTATTTGATCATTACTATCAACAGATCCAAGATATACAAGTGCAAATCCAGCGTTAGGAGTTTGAACTACAAGTTCACCAGATGGATATGGAGTTAATCTATCTCCAAATAGTGTTCCTGTTGAGTCACCTTGTATTGGTGTTCCACTTGTCTCAGGAGTTCTAACAACTAATGTTGTATCATATTTCAAGTTACCACCTACATCAATCATTCTTACAATATCACCTGTTTGTGGTGCAGCTGGTAGTGTAACGATCAATGTTTGTGTTGCTTGTACGTTTACCATGTAAACTATATTTGCAATCAGTGTGAAGTCTGCTTCTGGTGATGCTGCTGATAAGTATCTAGTATGCCTTGCACCAGTTGATGTAGTGAAGTTTTGTAATCCAAATGCATCAATCGAACGATTCTGCTTGATACTGTATTCACTACCACCATTTACTCCAAGATTCCTTATTGAGAATACATCTGAAGTAGTTGGAGTTGGTGTTGCAGTACCTGTGACTGTCAATGTATTTTGAGCAGTTACATTACCTTCGTTATCTACTGAGAATGATGGTGTGCAATTTAGATTTAATAGAACATTTTCTGGGCAAGATGTTGGATATAAGTAGAAGTCTCCTCTTGCTATCACACCAGCATCCCACTGGAATAAACCTGAGTGATCAGCATGTCCGTCATCATTGATAAACTGGAATAGTTTTGTCTGTTTGACACTATCGTAAATTACGAAGTTACCACCAGTTAATGTTAGATTGTCTGTTACATCCAATCTACCATTTCGGTATGACTTAGCACCATCACCAAGTTGCTCATTCATCTGGGTTGTATGAGTCTTACCATACAATCTACCGTTTACATTAGTTAGTATCTCAACACCAGTGGTTGTGTTTCTAAATCTTAACCACTGTTTGTAATCTAGTTTTTGTTGTGAAATGTATCCTCTTTCTAGTATTACAGAAAGGTAATCAACATTTACACCAGCAACTGGTCTTTGTCTAATTTGAGCATCAATTACACTAGATTGTTTCTCATGTTTGATGATTCTTCTAACAACATCACCAACACTATGACTCATTGCAACTGTTCCTTCTTGTGCTATGGTAGCAACAATAGTAGGAAGTGCACCAGTCACAATAGTGTCAATCTTCATGATCTCTATCTGACCAGTGTTACTAGAGAATGATGTTAGAGGTCCTACAGCAATTAGATCACCAACTGCAAATGCACCACTTCCTTCTCCAAGTGATTGTACTGGAATCTGTAATAAAGTTGCACTGTTACCAGTAGCAGTTGCACCAGCAATAGTTGTATTAGGACCATTTGATTGTATTGACTGTGGATCTGCGTAGTAACCATATGCTATGATTTCATCTGCATTCAATGCTGCTGGTAAATTAGCATTATTAAGAATACCAGCAGCACTTGACCATGCTAAGTTAAGATCAAATCTACCAGCGTGAGTTCCAATTATTGTTGATCCTGAGCATGAATCAACATCAAATGTAGGATTGTTATTACCATCGTTAATGGTAAATCTCTCATTCCTATCTGCCTTGAATGCAGTTCCAGATGTTGATGAAGAACCAATTATCTTGGTTGTTAAGTAGATAGCACCACCGAAGATAAAATCAACAGCAGTGTCTTGATCCATCGCAAGAGGTGATGAATCTGTTACAATATTGATAACATCTCCCTTCTTAATATCAGCAAGTGTCTTACCAGCAGATGTAATCTGTACGTTTGTAATTACATTAGTACCAGCGTCTGCATCTCCAGTAAATTCTATAGAACTTAATGTTCCACAACCACCATCCATATCAAGTGATGAGTTGATTGTTACGATTGAACCAGGTATATTTGGATTACCAATTGTAACTTCACCAGTTACAGAGTTAACTACAAATACATCCTCATCAGGATCAGCACAATTAGATATTCTTAACTTCTGTTGCTGTTCTGCAAGAGGAGAAATAACCTTGATATATTCTGGAACTTTTGGTGAATCATCTCTATCAACAAGGATATAATCATTGTTTGTTAAGTTACCACCAAATTCAGATAAGTATATTGAATCTGTTGCACTGGTATCATTATCAATCGCTTGCTCTGTCCATGTAGCATCAAACTGTACATTAACTTTGTATATTGGTGTAGTGTCAGCATGGTTATCTAATACACCACCAAATGCACCGAATGGACGTCTCTTGACTTTAACATAGTATGGTGCTTCACTTATTCTTGTAAGTTCTACAATTTGTAGAATTTCTGGATGACTGGTTGCAGATGATCCTGTGCCAACAACTCCACTATCAACAATAATATAATCATTAGTTCCAAAGTATGGAGTACCATCATTCTTTATTGGTTGTAATTTAAGTGGTAAGTAGAACTCATCTCCAGATATTGCTGGTAAAATAACAGGTTCAACTGTTCCGCCAGTGTCAGTTTGACTCTGATATGCTGTTCCACCCCATTGTCCTGCACCAGCGGTATCAATTGCGTTGTATCCTTCTTCATTTGTTTGTTTAACGAGTACATTTAAGATGTCAACGTTCTTATTGAATAGTGACTGTGATATAATTCCATCTTCATGTGAAACTATGTCAGTTCCTAACTGTGCTCTTCCTCCAGTAAATGCAAATGATGCAACACCACCACAAAGATGAATGTCACCATTGAACTTAGCAGATGCGATAACTTCTAACTGGTTGTTAATAGTAGTTGTACCACCTTGACCAGCAATGTTAATCTCAGATGCATTTAAAGCAAAGTTGATTATTGAAGGACCACCAGTGTTAGAGAAGAAGTCAACTTGTGATGCTTGTGATTTAAGTGATGTAGTTTCACCAAGTCCCTTACGGAATCCTAACCATGCATCACCATCAATTCTCAAGTTTCTAGTCTTGATCTTGGTGTATGATAAGTCTTCGTTTTGATTTGCAAATGCACCACCAATCTCCACCTTAGAAATGCTAGTACCAGCACTATCAGGTGTTGCACCTAACCATATGTTACTATGTGCGGATCCACGAGCAATATGTACAAATTGATCTGCTGTAGTATCATTGAATAAGTATGCAGTTGTTACTTCACTACCAAAGTTAACTGTACCAACAAATGTGGCATCATCTATTAAGTTAAATGTTCCTGTTGTCTGTGATGTTCTAATCTCAGCAATTACACCGTCATCACCATTGACTTCAATGTCATGCTCAAATCTAGCATCATCAGTGAATCTAGATAGACCATTAACAACAAGTGCTCTATCTAATTGTGCGTTATCTACATTGATACCAATACGACCACTATTTGTAGTAGCAACACGGAATGTAGCAACACTAGCGTCTGGTGCTAGACTATCACCACCAATCATGAATGCACTGTTTACAGCAGTNTTATCACGAGATTGATAATCAGTATGATCTAAGAAATCAGCAGTTGTTTTACCACTAATAAATGCTGTACCAACAACATCTAAGTTTGCCCTTGGATCAGTTGTTGAAGCATCAACCCATGCACTTTGATATGCACTATGTGGTGCTCTTGCAACTGTGTTGATACCCAACTTATAATCACCAATTGTATCAGTGCCTGTTCTAATTGCTTCAGCACCTATTACACCAAGTTCCTTCCAGTTAGAATTAGAATACTCAATTGTAGGTTCTGGATTTCCCGAACCCAATGCTTGAGATACAATATCCGCCCATGCTTCTGTTGCAGTTGCAATTTGATCAATAACTTGGAAATGAACATAGTTATTTGTTGATGAGAATGGATCGCCAGGTGGTTCATAAACTTGCCATGTTAGATTCAACCTAACATCAGGATAATTCTTAATTCTAATTTGTGATCCAGATGTAATACCACCTCCAACGAGATCACCATTTTGAATATCATTGCCACTTATGCTGTCTATGAATACTAATTTAACGACGTTAGTTCCATTAAATTCTATTCTACCAATTTGTCCTTGAGAAGCATTTGCACCACCAGGTATGGTTGAGAAGAAGTTTGATAAGATCCATCCAAGTGATCCATTCTTTCCAACTTCCTCACCTTTTAATAATACATCACCTGTTCTAGGCATTACATTACCATAAGTGATATTTTGTAGGNCATTAATTGAAGTTCCACCAACGTTTACACCACCTTGGATATCAATTACTGAACTTCTGTTCGGTGTAATATTAGAAGCAACACCACCAACGCTATGTGTCTGGAACATGTAGCTCTGACCCTTACCTCTAGCATTAAACTCAAATACAGCAGATTGTATTCTGTTCTTTCCAAGTCTAATATCACCAGCAGTGGTAGGTGTGAATGCTCCTCTATTCAATCCTTCATCTTGTTCTAGTTGTGTAACTGGATCAATAGATTCCACATTAGAACGAATAATTAATGAGTTTCTTGACTGTAATAAATCATTATCTTGTACATTAATGATTACAGGTGACTCAAAATTACTTACTAACTGACCATCACCACCAACAACTGTAATATTCTGGTTGAATGTTACAGGAGTATCAAATGTAGTGACTAATCCTCCTAGTGTATCGTCCTCGTCTCCATCATCTTCGAGTGTTGCTCTGTCGATAAATGTTTCTTCACCAGTGATAGCATTGATTCTTCTGTTACCAATATACAAGTCACCTTGTGAGTTGATACCAGTGTAGAATACAATACCACCATCTTGTTTCTTAGACTGTGCGTAGAAGTCTTCATCAGGTGTGAGTACAACTTCTTGTCTTGCTGGTAAACCAGTACTGTAGTTACCTGGACCGAAACCG
>FUFK010046138.1_pt1 | contig 13668 bp, 14 predicted proteins | sample 1021851 | NCBI WGS metagenome assembly FUFK01 (sample SAMEA51879418, study PRJEB19060) | metagenome | reverse complement strand
CAGATTGAATTATTGGTAGCGGAGGAGGGGACTTGAACCCCCGACACGCGGATTATGATTCCGCTGCTCTAACCAGCTAACTACCTGATTAATTTCAATAATTTTTTTATAAGTTTTCTTCCGTCACTTCTCCGTCACAACGGAGGGAAAAATGGCTAGTTTTCGTAAAAGAAGTAACTTGTGGCAAGCACAAGTCAGAAGTAAACATGTTGGATCAATATCTAAATCATTTCATAAAAAATCAGAAGCTCAGAAATGGGCAAAAGAACAAGAAGTTTTAATGCAGTCTGGTCAATGGTCCAGGGTCAATCAATCATCATTAACTCTCCATGATCTTATGACGAAATATAAAAATGAAATAACACCTAAGAAAAGAGGTCATGAGGTTGAAAACCGTAGACTAAGGAGGTTACTGAGAGAAAAAGAGATTATGAAAGTCCCTTTAAAAAGACTCCTCCCCCCTATTCTTGCATCCTTCAGAGATAAGAGACTAAAGGACGGAGTTCGAGCTTGTCAGTATGATCTAGTTTTGATCAGACATGCATGGAATATTGCATGTATAGAATGGGGATGGGACTTAGGTGACAATCCCGTTGAAAAAATAAGACTTCCTAAAAATAATCCACCTAGAGAAAGAAGATTAAAACCTGGTGAATATGAACGCTTAAAAATAGCATCTTCTGAAACTAAGGTTTGGTACTTATGGCCCATAATTGATTTTGCTATTGAAACCGGAATGAGACGAAGTGAAATCTTAAATATGAAATGGGAGCATCTTGGTCTCGATAATAAAAGAGTATTACTACCCATGACAAAGAATGGTAGTTCAAGATGGGTACCTTTATCTGATAAAGCAATAAAGATATTAAAAGATGTACCATCGTCCACTGACCATGTCTTCCCCATTACAGATGTTGCATTAAGGCTATCATGGGAAAGACTTCGTAATCGAGCTAATTTAATTGACTTCACTTTCCATGACTTAAGACATGAGGCAATATCTAGAATGTTTGAAAAAGGATTGAATGTTCCAGAGGTTGCATCTATCAGTGGTCATAAGACAGCTAGTCAGTTGTTTAGGTATGTTCAAGTTAATGCTAGATTATGAGCCTGAAAGAGATAGGAATATATTAAAAGAGGGGTTACTGCACCCTTTTCCTAATCAACAATGGTCAATGGTCTTTGAAATGGTTTGAATACGGATTAAAGTCATAATCACTTATTATTTATTATCAAAAGTTTTCTATAACGACCATCTAATACAATAAGTCCAAGGGTTATTATCATCAAACCTATTAATTCTGACATTGAAATTACTTGTCCTAATATTAAAGAGTTTAAAATTATAGATGCGGGAGGTATGATTATTGTGCATATCAGTAAATTACCTGCACCAGTTTTTTCTAAAATTTTGAAGTATAAAAAATATGCTATTACAGAGCATAGTACAGCAAACATGATTGAATAAAAAATAACCCGAAAATTAAGATTAATTAAATCATCATTAAAATAAATTGCTGCGATTGGTGATAAAATAACCGTGCTAAATGTTAACATTCCAGTTGCAGACATTAATGGGGGCACATCACTTAACTTCAACTTTGCCCAAATACCTGCAAAGGAGTAAGAAAATGTTGCAAGTAGTATTAAAAATTTACCATAACTATCATCATAAATAGTTAAAAAACTCTCATAACCAACTGCAATTATTATCCCAAATAAACCGATAAGGACACCCAAAATTCTATTGACCGTTAATTTTTCGTAAGAAATAAACATTGATGCCAAAAGTATGGTGATTAGAGAAGTATTTGCATTTAAAATTGATGCCAAACCTCCAGTAGTTGTTTGCTGACCATAAGCAATCAAGAGAAATGGAACGACGTTATTTAACAACGCCATTATAAAAAGATTATAGACTATCTTATTAGTTACCTTGAATTTTGTCTTAGAAAGATACAAATACAGCACCAAAATTACAGATGCTATTGATACTCTGAAATACACAATCAGAAATGGATTAATTAAGTCTAATAAAACTTCAACAAATAAAAAACTTGCGCCCCATAGTATTCCCAACGAAATAACTAAAAACCAATCCCTATTACTCATAATATCCTTCTATACGAATTTTCACATTTTTTTAATTTAAAACTTTTAATTTTTTTCCCACTTAACTTCCATAGTTCCCCATTCAAGTTCGTACTCTCTATTCAGAAGTTCTAATCTCTCTTCTCTTAGACGATACTTCTTGAGTACTGAGTATACAGAGTTTCCAGTTTCACCCCACTCTTTTCCAGTATGTGTCTTGATACCCTTCTTAATTAGAAGTTTGGTAATTCTGCGATAGGACATACCAGAGTCGTGCAGAGACTTAATGTAGTCATGCAATTCTTGTTGTTCTTGTTTGTATTTGCTGGTCTGGGAATAGACTAATTTGTTGGTTCTTGCGTGAACTTTGAAACATAAAAAATGAGAGTATTTTGTTTCACTAAATCCGAATTCACCCTCATTCAACAGTCAGGGGGTGGTCTGCCCATTGACCGTAGTCCGTGGAGCATGGATTGGAGTTAGTAGTTACGTTGGTAAGATTACTGTTAGATAAATTTGTTTGAAATTAAAGGTAAACGTTTCTAAATAAAATGGTTAATATTTAAGCTAATTATACATGCAAATACAATAAACCTTGATTGTAACTTCAATTTATTATTGTGATTATTTAGTTATTATTCATTTTAGTCAAAGTATACATCTCATGTTCTAGTCCAAGTTTAGGCGCTATTTCTGGTATTCTTTCTGACATTATCTTTTCCATTTTTTCTGGGTCAGTTATCGTTGCTTTTATCATTGCAGTGTTTTCGTCAACTTTTCCAACTATGTCATCTTTCATAAATTGTTTTCTTAGTTTTAAATCTCCATCATATACAGATTTCCATTCGTTATAACTACAAGTAAATTTTGCTACAAAAAAAACTTCCATTATCTTACTCCTTTAATATTTATTTAATATGTTTATTATTTAAATTTTTTTAATACAGTAAATGTCTCACCTTATTGAGTGATAAATCATACCACCAGGACTAATAACTTTTCCATAATCGTGAAGTATATTACCAAAGTCTTCAAAATAATCATTTTTCATAGCATTTTCTATATGACGTTGAACACTTTCTAATGAAGTAAATCTCTCATTTATTGTGAAAACTATATTACCAGTTTCACCCTTTGAGGGATCAGTTGGATCAACAAATTCAGGTGCTTTAGTGAAATAAGAATTTAAAAGGTGCTCCTGACCATCGTTATTTTCTGAATAAAACTCTTCCATCCAGGATGCGTGTTTTTTAAAAATACTTTCAACTTCTTCTGCGCTTTCTTTCGGAACCACATATCCTAAATTAATACATCTTATTTCTTCTGACATTTAAACTACTCCTTTTTTATTATAAGTAAATTTTACTCTTCTAGATTTAAAATAATAGTTTTTTGTTAAGATTTCATTACAATGATGGATTTTTGAGCATATTAAATTATTATGACCGTGGTCCATGGAACACTGACCAGAGTTCAATGATGGGTTATTGGAGTTGGTGTTAGTTAGTTTTGTTTGAAATTTAAATCCCATGATTTGAGATATGAGGCAATATCTAGAATGTTTGAAAAAGGATTGAATGTTCCAGAAGTTGCATCCATCAGTGGTCATAAGACGGCTAGTCAATTATTTAGATACGTTCAAGTTAATGCTAGATTATGAGCTTGAAGAGCTATTCACTGATCAAATAAGAGTTAATGCGGTGATGTTGCTATTTAATTTTATTAAATTTATAATTTAAATATGTTTTATAAAATTTTAATTTTAATATGTTTTAGTATTTATTCTATTTTACCTATTAAAGTTTTTGGACTTGAACCAACATCTGGAATTGTTTGTTACGCATTAAAGAAAAAACAAAAAATAGAATTTTTATTTAAAAGAAATAACGACAAGATTTTTGCAAAAGTTTTCAAAAGAATTAATGGAAATTTTATAGAAGTTGGTAATGTTGTTGGTAGAAAAACATCTTCTTTCATTTTATTTGAAGATAATAGTATTAATAAAAGTTTAGATTTTGCTTGGCATCTTGATGAAGTGACCAAAAATCTTAAACCATATATTCTAAGTAAAAAAAATAATGAATTAATAAAGTTACCTGATGAACAATCCTGCATAAGTAAAAATTTTTGGTATTAGTAACTATAATTTTATTAAAGAAGAGGTATTTTAATTGAATATAAATGAAAATTTGGTGACATCACACAATCAACTTTTTGGTTACAAAAATTAAATTAGACCAATTTAATTTTCTGGTTTATTCTTTTTTTAAATATTTTTTTCTTAAATTTTTAACTGAACATTGTTTTTTAAAATGAAAATAGACCCTTTTAAAATATCTTATCCCAAGCAAAGAATATTGGAAATCAAAGAAAAAGTTGAAATGTTTCCATGGCATGAAATGCCTAAAGAAGGTGGCTGGTCTTTTGGAACAAACATAGATTACATGAAGAATTTAGCTGATTATTGGACAAAGAAATATGACTGGGAAACTGAAGAGCTTAGATTAAATCAGCAGCCTAATTATAAAACAAAAGTAGATGATATTGATATTCATTTTATTTTCAAAAAATCTTCTTCTCCTAAGGCTATTCCGTTGATTTTAATTCATGGATGGCCCGGCTCTATTGTTGAATTTCTGAATATCATTGACCCACTTTCTGAACCAGAAAAATATGGGAATAAAGACGAAATTTCCTTTGACATTATTGCACCATCTATTCCTGGTTTTGCATTTTCTGGGAAACCAGCTAATCCGATTGGACCCAGAAAAATTGCCGAGATTTTCAATAAACTTATGACGGAAAATCTAGGTTATGAAAGATATGTTGCCCAAGGAGGTGATTGGGGTAGTGCAATTTCCACATGGCTTGGTTTTAATCATTCAAAAAATTGTAAAGGTATTCATATCAACATGCTTCCAGCAAGACATATTGATGGGCCAAAAACAGAAGAAGAAAAAAATTGGGATAAGCAATTTAATATAGATTATTTCTCACAAAGTGGATATTTTGCTATNCANAGTACAAAACCTCAAACACTTAGTTACGCTATGATGGATAGCCCATTAGGTNTAGCTGCTTGGATAATAGAAAAATTTTACCACTGGTCTGATTTAAAAGATGGAAGTCTAGATTTGACTTACAAAAAAGACGATTTATTAACAAATATTATGATTTACATTTTAACTAAGACATTCAATACGTCATCTTGGATTTATTATGGCAGAGTTAATGAAGGAGGACGAATACTTTCTAAAGAAGGAAGAAGGGTAGAGGTTCCAACTGGATGTGCTATTTATCCAAAAGAGTTTTTAACATGGCCTCCTAAATCGTATGTTGAAAGACTTTTTAATCTAGTTCATTGGACTGAAATGAACAAAGGTGGTCATTTCGCAGCTCTTGAGCAACCCGCTTCTTTAATAAAAGACATTCAAAATTTTTACAAAAAAGTCACTATATAAAATTAATTTATCAATTGAATTTTATTTATTTGTCAATAACATGGCAACTTAAATATATGATGTTGGAGACAAGAATGTTTTGTATCGTTTGTAGTGTTAGATATTCAAATTCAAAATTAATGCACGTAGGACATCAATATATGGCCGATAATTTTGACCCCAAAACGTTAAATGGGCTTTTAGAATTTTAAACTTTTCATTTAACTCCTGATAAGGGATTAGGCATTTTTACTTTTGATAACCAAACAAATTTGAAAAAGCATTTATCTGACATAAAAAACTTCAACAAAGATTACGAAGATAGATTTTCTTGTAAAGTCACTGTAGACACAGGAATTATTAATCCTGATTTATACTATAAAGCGTAAGATAAAATGGAATAGCGAGTAGGTTGTCATCGCCAAGATAAGGATATTTTATGAAATTATTTCATCAGTATTATTATCAACTATAACTGGATTTTCATAAAATTTTATATCAGGTGCTGAGTATCTTTCTGTTATCCATTTAACTCTATCTTCATCAAACCAACTTTTTGCATTTTTTAAATTATCAAAGCAATAAACGCCACCTGCTAAATTCTTTGAAGTATCGCATATATAATTTTTTCTAATTAAACCTGGAGTATCCTTATATATAGGAGATGTTTCTAAAAATTTTTCTTTCAAAACCGTATCGTTTAATTCTTTATCTATTTCAAAGGTAACAATTACAATTATCATTATTAATANCCCTAACTGTAAATTTATTATTTAAATTCTTTAGAAGTAAATTCGTGTACCACAATACCACGACTACCTACTACTTTTGTTATAAATGTTTTAACCATTGGAATATAATGCTTTTCTAATAAACTTTGACATGCAGCAAATGCTTTTTCATCTCTATACTCAAATAAAATTCCTACTCTGTGGACACCTTCTTTGTTCCACAGTTTTGTTAAAACTCTTCTTAGCATTCCAGCCTTATTAAATTCTTCTACAACTTTAGGTGTAAAAATTTCATTTTGCTTAGCAATATATTGTTCAAGTTCATGGTCTGACATAAATTCTCTTGTAGTNTAATTAATTAATTTTGAAGACGTCATAAAATTTCCTTTTTNAAAATTTAGAGTAAATAACTTTAGAGTATTTTAACGTCTAATAATTGTAAACACTTCATGTGAATGAAATGCTAAGTTGTTATTATGAAAATGAAACTTAATCTAAGTTTTCTAAATATTAGTTTTGTTTACTTTGATGAATTGTAGACTGAATATTGATTAGTCTATAAAATCCATAATCTCAATTAAGTATTTAAATTTTTAATTTCATCAATCATAAATTTTTTGAAAACCTTCAATCTCGGGTCATCTTTTAAATGATATTTATAACATAATGAAATATTTACCTTTGGTCCCTTTAATTCTGACAATATTTCTTCTAGGTTTATAAAACTCTCCATCCAATTGGGTAATGAAGAGATTCCAATTGAATTTTGAGTAGCTTCGACAATACCATGAATATTCGAAATTTCTAATATAGGCTCTCTAGTATTATTCTTTTCTCTTCCAATATTCAGTAACCAATTTAATCTATTTCTATTTAGAGGAGGTTGTGCTGTTTCTCCATAAGCAATGATTTTATGATCATCAAGTTCACTTATTGTTTTTGGGAAACCAAATTCTTTAATGTATTCCTTAGAAGCATAAATCTTATATTGAAACTCACAGATTTTAATTTGAATATCGTCTTGAGATGTACTTTCTGTCAGTCTAACTTCTATATCAGAAGAATAATTCAATACTTTTGGTTCTGAGTCCCTTAGGTTAAGTGCAATTTGTATTTTAGGATATTGTAATAAAAATTTATTTATCCTTGGTGTAATCCAAAGCGCGCCAAAAGCATTTGTTGCAGCAATCTTCAACTTTCCGATTGGTTCGGATGAACAAGAAAAGTTTTTTAAATTTTCAATTTGTGAAGATACTTTATTTACTTCTTTATATAATACTTGACCTTCTGGTGATAATGATAAACCTTTTGAATTTCGAAAAAAAAGTTTTGTTTTAATTTCATTTTCTAAAATACTAATTTGTCGACTTAGGGAAGAATGACTTATATTCATAATTTCAGAAGCTCTTTTTAAATTAAGAGTTTGAGAAACAATATGAAAATATTTTAAACGATCCCACTTCATAATTAAACACCTCTAAAATTTAAAATTCTTCAATTCTAATTTATGCAACTCTGAGTGTATTAATTAGATATTCAAAACGCCCTGAGATTAAGTTATTAATAATTAATTTCCTCCCTTTGATTTAAGGCATACTCTTTGTTATAGGGTATGCTTTTATCAAATAAAAATGTAATTATTTTAAAAAAAATATTAAATTTATATAATAAGTGAATATCTTTTAATCATGTGATTTTAATAATAAAATAATTATCCAATAACTAGTTAACTATAAATGCCACCCCCGGGGGTCTTTTGTTAGTCTACCCATTGACAGTAATCCATTGAACGCTGACCAGGGTTCAATGATGGGTTTGTGTGGTTGATATTTTATAGTTTTATTTAAATTTTATACTTTTGTTTAAATAACTTTTTCTGTTTTAAGTTAAAAATAAAAATTTTAATTAACTGAAGGTGAAACTCTTAAGCCGTCAGATCTAAAAAAGTAATTTAATAATTGAAATTATATCAGAACTGGCTAGGAAACAATTTTTTAGCTGTTTTAAGTGAAATCAACCCATCAGCAATATCACGATCTATTGCCGCCCTTTTACGCAACTTAGGATTTCCATAACCGCCACCGCTTGGACCAGTAGATACCAGTGTTTCGCCTGCCTTGACCGTGAAATATGGAACCTTTGAAGGCAAAGATGTAGATGTACCGTCAGTATGTAATAATTTAAGATGTGCTTTGTGGCCACTTTGGCCACCATCAAAACCCCATGGCTCAAAGGCATGACCTTCTCCTTCTAACGAAAAGCCGGCGTCATCCAAAAACGTAAACTCTCTAATAGCGCCTATCCCGCCCCGCCATTGTCCTGCCGCCATAGCGTCTTCTCTAAGTTCATAGCGATCTACTCTAACAGGTATATGTGTTTCTATATCTTCTATTGGATTATTGCGAGTGTTTGCATATAGGGTATCTACCGCATCCATACCATCTAATCCAGAGCGTCCGCCGTAGCTACCTTCCATAATTTCCATATGCACCCAATGATTACCATCACGCAGTCCTGAGAGAGCAACAACTCTCAAATTACCTATACCTGCAGAGACTTTATCAGGAACAATTTGTGAGAATGCTTTCATAACNGTATCNGCGAGTTGGTTTCCNGGNCAGAAGCGCGCAATGACGGGTGCTGGAAAAATCGGATTTACCAAACAACCTGCGGGAGCCATAATCTCGATCGGGCGTGTAAGGCCAGAATTTTGCGGTATTGACCCATAAATAACGCTATCTAATAGAATTGAACGAATAGTAAGCCAAATCGAACAATCTACAGTACCTACCAAAGGCATATTAATAGGTTTATCATCTACCTGCCTAGCAGTGCCTGACAAATCCACTATAATAGTATCACCATTAATTTTTAGGGTAACTTTAATTGGTAATTCGCGACGTGTTGGATCTGAGTCATCTAAATAACCATCAATTTTAGTCGTTGCGCTATACTCACCATCAGGAAGAGCACGAATAGCATCCCTCATCATTCTTTCAGAATAGTCCATAAGGTCATGAAAAGCATTGACAATTTTTTCTAAACTATATTTTTTCACTAACTCTAACAATCTTCTAGACCCAATTTTAGCGGCTTCGATTTGAGCTTCCATATCACCAACCACTAATTCTGTTGCTCGAATGTTAGCTCTCAGGATGTGCCAAACGGCGTCGTTGCGCTTACCCTGATCAAATACTTTTATTGCCTTAAATTGTAATCCCTCCGCATATGTATCCACAGCATCCACTATTCCGCAGCTTCCTGGAGAAAGCGCTCCGATATCTAAGTGATGCGCAGTAGTTACCGACCAACCTATGAGTAGTTTGTCCAAAAATACCGGAACACAAAAGGCTACATCCGGTCCATGAGATGCTCCACCATAAGGATCATTATGCATTATCACATCACCAGGCCTGACGGGATCTCTGCGCTCAGCAAGAACTTTGATAACATTCTTCACATAGCCTGGAATTGGACCTGACTGAAGTGGTGTAGACATCTTACATTCGCACATCTGTAGTCCGTTTGCATCTGTCAACGCTGCACCAAAATCTTCAGATTCACGGATAATTGATGAGTAAGACATGCGCATTAACTTATGCCCCATTTCGAGTGCAATACTTTCGAGCGCACCTTGAATCACGGCACCGGTTACAGGATCAATTCTAGTCATGAGTTTAGCTCCAATGAAATTATTATATTGCCAGTGTTATGTACCTTTGCTGTTGCATTTGGCGGCACAACGGTTGTGCTATCTTTTTGCAACAAGATTGCAGGTCCCAAAATTTCAACGTTTGTTGGCAACATGTTACGACGATAAATCTGTGTCTTGAAATTTTGTAAGGAACCATCTAATCGAAAAACAGCATCACGAGTTTGAACAAGGGCATCCTTTAAATCCCCATCTGTTTTGAAAGGAGAAAATATCATTTCTTTTGGTTGCCCTATTGCACTGACCCTTAGGTTTACTACTTCTATGGGGCTTTCTGGAAAAGCTTTGCCGTATTCAACTGAATGGGTCTTATGAAATTTTTGCCAGAGAGTTTGCAAACTTTTTTCAGAAATTTTGCCATCACCTAAACCCACCCTTAATTCATAACCTTGCCCAAGATAACGCAGATCGGCAGCCCGCTCAAAATTAACTTCATTCGATGATAAGCCGTCCTCGGCTAGCCGTTCATGGATCTCAGCTTCCATCTCTGCAAATTCAGAGTTAAATCTGTCCAGGTTTGGTTTGGTTGAAGATTGAAATTGAGTGCGTATTACATCGTATTTGAGATCAGCAATTAAAAGTCCTAGGGCAGAGGTTATGCCAGGACTAATCGGTACGATAACTTCCGGCACTTCCAGCATCTGCGCTACCTCAGCTCCTTGGAGTGGACCTGCACCACCCATTGCTACAAGTGAGAATTCTCTAGGATCTATGCCACGCTGTACTGTGCGTGACCTGATTGCATTTGCCATGTTAGCATTAAGTATCGTCAAAATACCCTCAGCAGCCTCTAAAAGATCAATCTTGAGTTTGTTAGCCAACTCGCCAACAACATTTCTTGATGCGTTGATATCTAACGACATCTCTCCACCTAAAAAATCATTGGGTTCGAGACGTCCTAGTACTAGGTTGGCGTCAGTGACAGTAGGTTTTTTACCTCCAAGTCCATATGCTGCTGGGCCGGGCATTGCACCGGCACTTTGTGGTCCTACTTTAAAAGCACCGCCTTTATCTAAATAAGCAATAGAACCTCCCCCAGCGCCGATTGTGTGAATATCAAGCATAGGCATTAAAAGTGGGAATCCAGCAATGGATGTTGATCGAGAATCAGTTTCAGAACATTTTCCATCAATTGCAATACCAATGTCAGCCGAAGTGCCTCCAATATCAAAGGTAATAACTTTACTTCGTTCACATTTTTCACCTACCCAAGCGCCACCCAAAACTCCCGCGGCAAGGCCAGACATCATTGTAAGCGCAGGGTTTTGTAAAACCATACGAGGGGTAATTACACCACCATTGGACGCCATAATTCGTAAGTCGCCAGTAATATCATTTTGTGAAAGTGAATTTTCTAGGTTTTTTACATATTTAGCAACTTTTGGACCAACAAACGAAGCAAGTGCGGCAGTTGTGAACCTCTCAAATTCCCGAAACTGGGGGGAAATCTCTGAGGAAGTGGTAATAAAAGCGTCTGGCATTATTCCGCGAACTAATTCCTTGGTGCGTCGCTCGTGTTCAGGGTTCAGGTAGGAAAATAAAAAACAAATAGCTAGCGATTCTACACCACTTTCTTTGAGCTCCCGAGCAATTCTTAATACTTCATTTTCATCAAGTGGCTCCAGTTCATGTCCAGTAGGAGGGGTTAGGCGACCTTTAACAGTTTTTCGATGTTGTCTTTGCACAAGGGGCCTATTCTGCCATGGGATCTCTTGCATAATCGAATAATGATCAGGCCTTTGGTGACGACCAATATGAATAATGTCCCGAAAGCCTTGATTTGTTATCATTCCTGTACAAGCACCTTTACCTTCAAGAACTGAGTTAGTTGCTGTCGTTGTCCCATGGAAAATCTGAGTGATGCTTTTTGGATTTAACTTACACTTATCGACAAGCTCCAAAAGTCCAGTTATTACACCGATGGAGGGATCATCCGGAGTAGTCGACACTTTATGAATATCAGTCTTCCCAGTTTCATGGTTCAAATATATAAAGTCGGTGAAAGTACCACCCACGTCAATTCCAACTAAGATCACCAGAAATTCCTTCTAATTTTATAAATGATAAACAAATCAAGCGAAGCTATGATGTAAGATACCTGAACTTTAAAGTTTACAAAGAAAGCATTTTTAATTGTTTGGCTATATATCATATACTTAGGTTGGAAATGTTGTCCGTGTGGTAAAGAGTTTATACTATTTGTTTTTTGAACATCTAAACGTATCCATAATTTGTTAGAATGATCTTAATTTTGTCTTGAAAAGGAAAAAAAAAACAAAGAAAATCAAATGGTCTTGTATGAAATTTTTTAAATTGCTTAAATTGTTTGCAAAAATATAAAAAATTTACATTAAATAATTTGATCTAAATTTTTATTATTTAAAATAAGCTTCTTTCTTTTCTTGACTTGATCATTCCTATCGAGACAAATTCTCCAGATTTCTTCTTAAATGCTTTTTTATAGATGTTTCTACACTCCAATACACATCTGGAGCAAAGTAAAAACCAATCATTCTCATGATCTTCATATTTACAATTAAACAATTTTTTTGAAGGAAGATTACATCTTGAACAATAATGGTATTTCATAAACTCATTTTAGTAATCAATAAGGGAACTTCAAATTATTTCTTATCAGCTTTGAAGGGATGTTTTTGAATTGATACTTATTGCATTTATAGATTATGATTAACTAATTAGATAAAGGGGGTTNTAGGTGTTTAAATTAAATAGTTTTTGTAAAGAATGTTTTGACCCTTACAAGATAGTTTGGAATTGTAAGAAACATATTAATGATAAAGAATGGGTNTATCTTTGTTATAATTGTATNCGTTATTTCAAATATCTTAATGGCAGAAAATTTAAATCCCAATTTCAAAATGTTAAATCTATATATTAAATGTTCATTAAAACCAAACAAATTAGAATTACCATTTTATGAACTTTCCCCTGCTCCAAAAGATTCAAAAATATATTAGATATATCTGTTATTTTATCATTTTTTTATTAATAATTTTTATATGGATTAGGTTTTCCTATCATATACATTTTTAAAAGGTGAGATTAGTATGAAAAAAACAAATGATGAAGAATTAGCAGTTCAAAGTCTCTATAATTATGTTCAGTTCTTTAATGAAAAAGATAAAGATAAAATATTAAATTGTCTTCATTTCCCTCACATGGCTCATTCTGAAAATAATGATCCTATTATTTATAAAAATAAAGACGAACTTTGGGAATATTTAAGCTTCCTTTACAATAAGTTAGAAAATGAAGAAGATTGGGATCACTCAACTTTAGATAAAGCAGAAATTATTAATTCCTCAAAAAATGCAGTTCAATGTAGTGTTGAATTCAATAGAAGATACAAAAATAAGCAAAGTTATGCTTCTGCTGTTGGGATATTTACTTCAACTAAAAAAGATGGCAAGTGGGGTTTGCAATTAAGGACAATGATACCTTCTTCAGGAAATGTTACTCTAGCAGGTGCAAACACAAAATGATTTAACACAATTATGTTTGGAGATTAATTATGAAAAAACTATTACTCATATAAACTTTTGTTCTGTTTAGCTTTGGAACAAATGCTAATTGGAAGTTAACTGAATAAAAAGATGAAAGAAATTAATTTTTTTAGTTTTATAAATTATACGGTCTTTTTAATAAAATAAAATTTGAATAATATTTTTTATCA
>FUFK010037403.1_pt1 | contig 13668 bp, 16 predicted proteins | sample 1021851 | NCBI WGS metagenome assembly FUFK01 (sample SAMEA51879418, study PRJEB19060) | metagenome | reverse complement strand
AAGTCAAGGATGTATATTGTGGTATCTAATACCCATGTGTTGAATTGTTTCATACTAATAAGGGATGTGACCATGCTAGTGGTATTAAGAACCAACCTGTTCCAATTATTATTCCAAATGTAACACAGGCTGATGTGATAGGAAGGTCTTTCATTTGACCTCCTTAATTGAATCCAAAGAAAAAGGATGCACCTGTAGATACGGTACATCCTCTCTTGCGTTCTTTACTGCTTCAAAAGCGTCTTCGGCGTATTCGCCTATTTCGTGATACTCATTTAGTTGGTCGTGCCAACCAAGTGTGTAGTGGGACATGATAGTTTCAACTCCAGTACATTATTATTTATGCTAACACACTAGGTATAATTACGCACTTATGTTAGGGTCTCCGAACCTCCGATGTTAAGATTTTGTGATGATAATTCATACATCTTTTGATGTATTGAAGTCTCTGTTGGTACTGAAGGCACTGCATATATTGATTCATCAAACCAACTATCTTCATCAGGTATCTTCGCACCTAATAATCCATCAGGCATTTCACTATAAAGATCATATCCATATACAAATTCTTTCGGTTCTTTTCTTTTTAACTTAGGAGAAAATTTTCCCGATACTAAATTAATTATTCTTGTTATATCCATAAACCCCCATAGATTTACGAATATTTAGTATATGCTAATGGTTATATTGGTTTGCAGATGCTGACAATTAAGATATTGAGTATGCTGCTGCTGATCCTAATACTTCAGCGTTTGCTGCAAAAATTGCTTCGGTTGATTTTTTCTCTACAAACTCAACAGTGTTTGGTGGCATTGTGAATGTTCCAATTGTGGTTGATCCACCAACAGAATCGATTACAGTAACCAATCTTGCAGTTGATCCATTGTTGCAAAGACGAACCACTGTCGCACTTCCGAATGTAGAGGCGCCTGCTGCGTCAGTGCCGCATGCTGCTTGAGATCCTTTTATGTTAGTAATCATGGTTCTTTAATATCCTCTCTTATATTTAGCGCCCTTATCTTCTGGGTTAACAGTTATAGTATTTTTTCCAGTCATAGGTTTAATTTCTTTTACCTTCTCTGGATACTTTTTATCAACCTCCCATAGGAATTGTTCACGCCAATCTGAGAATTGTTCTTGAACTCCTCTTTTTTTCAAATCCTTTTTGTACTTTTGCATTTCGTTCTCATTACCCTCCTGATTGGTTTGTTTTTTTGGTCTTCCACCACCCTTCCTAGTTTTATTCTCTGGACTTTGAGCATTATATGCTGCTCGTGCTTTTTCATATCCATCTGGATCATTCTTATAACTTCTTATGTTAGGTCTTTTGAGTTTCTGTTTTTTCGGAGGAATAAATTTTTGAAGATTTCCTAAAACATCTTTTGCAGTTTTTTTCTGAGATGCTGTTACATCTACAGTTGCTTTGCTAGCAGGTGTCTTTTGGGCATTCTTATCATCAGTTCTTGCCTGTTGTGACACAGCTCTTCTGAGAGCCTCAATACCACTTCTTTGACCACCATAATCACCAGCTTTTTTATCGTCCGCCGCTCTTCTAATTGCAGATTTCACTCCCATCTTTACAAGGGGAGAAGCAGCATCAAATTGATCTACATCTTTCTTTTTTAAATCAGTTCTAGATACTGGTTTCTTTTTAGTTGGTACAATGGAACTGTTCTGTTTCTTTTTGTTTAAGTCTTGAAGATATCTGTTAATAAATGATTGATTATCTCTTGGTCTGTCGAGTATATCACTTGGTTTAAAGTTATCTAAATCTTTCTGAGTTTGAGCATCTGGTTTAGTCTTTGTACCTGTCTTAATAATATTCCTATCTCTTCTTGGTGTTGGTTGATTAGCTATTTTTTGTAATCTGTTAGCAAACCTTGTCCTCTCTCTTCCAACATCTTGTCTCTTTTGATCACTCTTCTGTCTTTTTTGAAATGCTGTTTTCCCTTGAGGAATGTCAGTGCGATTTGAGCTAGTAACTCTAGCACTTCCTGTTGGTTCTGGAGTTTCTACTGGTTTCTTTTTACTACTTACTGAATCTTTCTGATTAGTAATTGCGTTCAGACCCTTATTAAGAAGAGTGCTTCCTATAGTTCTTCCATCTTCTTTTCCAGGCGTGGTTTTTGAAGGAGTATTACTTCTAAAAGCGCGGCCGCCGCCACCGCCAGGAGGGGGAGGATCATCAGGAGGATTACCGCCACGGCCAGGTTTGTACCCTGTTTTTACACTCGTTGTTGGTTGAAATCTTTTAGTGTTCATCAAACCTCTGGCTGCACCTTGAACATTCTGTCCTAGATCTTGGAAAGCACCAAGAGAACCAGTTCCTGCCTGATTATAAGAAACCATCCTAGTTGGTTTTTGAGCTAGTCCTTTACCAACATTCAAAAGAGCAGATCCAGCTGTCCTTGCTAAAGATGATCTGAGTCCACCTCTAGTTAAATCTCTGAATTGACTAGTCTTTGTTGATTGACCTTCAAAACGAGAAGGGAGTTTACCCTTTGCTTTCAATCCAGCAACAGCATCCGCTTTATTATCTTTCTGTCTTTGACTTAAAGGTCTTACTGGTTTTAATCCTGTAAAAGATCCACTCTTATTAAGTAAAGAATTAGATTGTTTCTTTTCTACCTTCTGTGTAGTAGGGTCTTTTTTAAGAGGTGGACGGACTCCTCTATTCAAAGGATCCTTGACTCTATTACCAACGTTTTCTATTTTTTTATTAAGATTTTTTTGAACAGATTGCACCTTACTAGCAGCTCTACTTGTAAGAGTAGAGGCCTTCTTTTGAGCTCTTTGTAATGCCTTACCTGTATCTTTTAATCTATTTCCTATAACCTGACCAGCAGATCTTACCGCACCCACAAGGGACTCGTCAAGATCCTCCATCTCCTCATCTATTAGGGGAGATGAATCGAATTGAAACTTGTCAAACGATTTCATTTTTACTTAGGCACACAGTTTGGAACCATCTTTCCACCCTTCTTTTTCATACCTACTTGTTTATGAGTATCCCAACAAGGATCTCCGTCGCCTTTTTTCTCTTGTAATTTCTTATGAGCTTTACTGATGGCACTTGCATGCTTCTCAATCATCTCTTCACTGATAGTCTCTTCAACCTTCTCTTCTGGTTTAGAGAATATCACTGGTCTTTTCACACTAAAACTTTCTTTTTTAACTACCCCTTTCTTCTCCTTAGCAGCCTTACCGTGTCTTCCGTCCTTCTCATAATGTTTATCTTCTGGCCCAGAACTTTTCTTTCCAGATTTATTTGTTATTGCATCTGATATTGCGTCACGGCGATTCTTAAGATATGAATCGGTACTGTCTACGTCACCATCATTGTCAACGTCACTGTCTTCTTTTCCAACTGGATCTAATTTCTTTTTCTCCACTAGAGGGGGAGCAGTTACCACATCTATAATTTCATGTGTTAGATTACCTTCAGCATCATGAAGTTCAATAGATTCCGCTGTTGCCATTTCTCGCTCCTTTTTTTGGTTTTTGATGGAATTAAGAGTGTCTGCTGCATCAGCAACATCACTTGCTCTGTCTATGTTCTTTTTAATTCTCTGTATTTTACTGATCTTATTGGCACCTTGAGTTGCCTTGGTAGCCGTTGAAGTTCCAGTTTTTAGTGCTGTACCACCCGCTTTACTAAAACCAAGACCAGATTTTATGGCAGTTCCTGCTTTAGTTGCGGCCGCTCCAACTTTACCAGCTGCAGCTGCACCTTTTGCCGCCAACGCAGCACCACCAGCCTTTGCGGCACCAGCAGCTGCGGCACCCTTCGCTGCTAACGCAGCACCACCCGCTTTTGCGGCAGTACCTATTGCAGCTAAAGTCGCAGGGATACTAATTATCCCCATATCTTCATCAACTTGCTGTGGTTTTTTATATATTGATGCGTAAGCATCTCTAAGATCATCAGACATTATGAGTTTATAATATTTGACCTAGGCTTATTTATCCCTTTCCAACTTTGTAGGGTATCTTAGTATCATTATACTTAATCCCTGGCCCAGTCGGAGGATCATTAGGGTTTTTCACCTTCTTGCCATCATAATATGATCCAGTTGTAATTGGTTTTATAATTGGATCATTATTCCATTTCTTATCACCTTGGCCTGGCGTCATGCGTTGCATGTACTGTCTATATTCGTCTGTACCTACATCATACGCTTCTGCTAAATCTTTCAACCATGCCTTAAACATAGTATGTTCTGGAGTTTGTACAATAACATGGTTAGCACCTCTCCTAGTAATTCTACCTCTAACTCCAGTGTTTATATTTTCAACCAATGATCCTACTCTGAATATCTCCTCTTTAAGATAGGCAATTCTCAATCCAAATGGATCTAATTTAGGTGCGTGTTGCCATGTATCTTCCTTTGCGATCTCTTTTTTCTTTACACCCATAGATTTCTGAAGAATATTATATAGATTCTTCTTTTCCATGTTTCCTATATTAGGAATACCTTTTGCAAATGCTTTGAAGTCATCCTTTGCAGCTGCATCTCTCATCTTAGAAGCAGACATTCCTTCTAATCCCTCTGCATCTGCATCTCTTGCTCCAGCAGATATGACCTTTATCTCCTCAAATTCATACAATTCACCATTATATTTCTGAGCTAGACCTTGAAATTCTGCCAATCTATCTTGTCCTACAACTATAGTTACACTCTTGTATGCCAGATTATTACATGCAACTAATACATCAAATATAGTTTTTGCATTTGGATCATCCTTGATATCATTNTCATAATCAGGGAACATCTTCTGCATATATTCTATCTTAGTTCCAGGCTGCAATGGATTTTTCTTGGCATCTACAGTACGACTTGGATATATTCTTAGATCAGCACCTGTCCTTGATGCCTCACTGGCAGCAGACTTTAATAACTTTTCATGACCTGTTGTTGGTGGATTGAATCTACCAAATACTACTACTGCACCCTCTGATGTGGGTTGCCCCATGATTTCAGCAGTCTGTTGTTGGGTGTCACCTGGCTCTGGAGACTTACCACCCTCCTCTGGTGGTTGTTCTTGAGCTGCAGGCATTTGAGGTGCAACAGCTTGTGGTGCTTTAGATTGTGCTGTTGGTGCTTGTGGAGTTGCAACCTTAGTTGATTTTGGATCTTCTGGTGGTTTAGCACCTCCACCACCTGTGAATTGTAACTTACCGTTTACTGTCTTTGCGACAAACTTTCCTTTAGCATCGTACCATCCTCCATGACCGTCACCCTTTAGGCCTTTCATTTTAGCTTCGGTTGATGCTGCAGTTTTTACAGCCTCTATTAAAAATTGACCAAACGACTTCACAGATTTACGCACACGATTATAGTTTTATTTATTAGTACACAGACCTTGCAGGCTCTCTTGCACTAAGAAGTTGTTTAAAATCAGAAGTTATAAACGCTTGGAATTGTGGTTCAGCAGTTATTGCTCCCTTATATCTTATCTCTACCTCTGCTATATTATTACCATTCAAAAATAAATCATACTTTAATTTTGCCATGTTTGAACCTCGTTCAAAGGCTTGTTTTTCTCCTGGCGGTTTTTTAAGTAGAAATGTTGAATTTGGATCCGTTGTTTGTTTTAACAATAAAGATGTGGAATTTTTTTCTGGAATAACACCAGCGCTTTGTATTTGAATTCCATCGTCTGTCAAATCACCAGCACCAGTTATCAATGTAAACGCAAACTCTTCTGAGTATCTTGATCTATCTTTGATTATTTTCCTTAGATCTAACTTGAATATAATATTCAATAAACCAATACATAGAGGTTTCATGATGCCTGCACTTAGTATAACATCATTTAAGTCTTTAAAATACTGATTGAACACTGGTTTTTTTGGAGGCCATTTACCCTTCAAAGCTGGAGTCATTGCCTCTTTCTGTCCTAATTTCTGTGCTTGTTCTAAAACTTTTTTCCCAGCAGCTCTACTAATGGAAACACTTTTCTTAAGGTTAGTCAAATATTCAGTAATATTTTCTAAGTTTTTTTCTGCTACTCTCTTTTCTCTTTCTGCAATTGCTTTCTTCATCGCTGCAGATCCTAATCTCATAGACGATGAGGATTTTACTGCTGGGATTTCCCTTTCACCATTACTAATATTTAATTTTCTCATACTAGATGTCTGAGTTTCTTGATCCTCTCCATCTAAAGCTGCAGCTATAACATTGTAAAAGAAAGTTGATCTTGACAAATAAAGCTCATTTATTGCTTTGGTGACTTTTTGTTTCTTTGCTTCTTCTCCTAAGAAATATGTTAATAACCCACCTTCGCCTAGAACAGTTTTGTTGATAATAGTAGGATCTTTTTCTTTAGGTCTTATGCCTTTCTTTTTCAAAGAAATACCAACAAATAATTTTATTCTNTCCTGTCGAGAAACTTCAACTATCAAATCAGAAGAGTTGTAATCTTTATCTCCAAAGTATTCATGTTGATTTATTGCGAAGTATTTTGCCAATATTTTGATCCATTGTTGACCAGTAGCATGGACTCTATGCACTTTTGAATTGGGAGCAAGATCTCTTAAAAAACCATTTGCAGCAGAGATTGCCTTAGCGTAGTTAGCATAATCACCAGTAAAAGCTTTTATTGTGTCAGCTCTATTCGCTGATGCATATACTATAGAACGAGCATATGATTGTAGAGTTTTAATAGANTTCTTTGCCTTCTGTAGAGTTATGTAATCTCCAGTAGGAACACCGCCTCCACCTGATCTACCATGTTGTAAAATTAATGCTGCTGTCATTAATTCATGGGGATCTATTTTCTTTCCAGCAGCTCCACCACCACCAAACTCAGCAGTTTTTTCTAACTGTCTTATTCCAAATGGATTTGCTCCCTTGACATCAGACTCAAAAATGAATGGTTTAGAACTACCTTTAAAATGGTTGTGTATAGATTCTGGATTATCTGATTTAAGAATTCTCAGAGAAGACTCTTCTTTAAATTTAATCATCTCAAGACCACCCTTATTCATTTTAAAGGGTTCGTTATTCTCTATCTTTCTGATGATCATATGGTATCTCTCCTTACCCATCAAATCACCACTGTAGAAAGGTTTTAATATTTCATTTGCAGTTAAGGCAGCCATCTATACCAGTTTTTTTAAATATTTATCAGTATATATTTGATTTTAAAAATTCTGTTGGTGTTGGATACTGTAATACTTTGTTAGTTAGTTCCTTATCTTCCTGTATAATTTTATCTTTTAAGTCTTTATAGTAATTTCTATCTCCCATTCTGTCTATGAAGGCTGGAGAATGTGGGCTGTATCCATTACCAGCAAGTATAAATGATAATCCACCGTTTGCTTTTTTATTGGAAAAGTCTCTGTCACCTGTAACCATTTCTATTGCCCTACCACAACTATATTGATCCCAAGGATAGTCTATATTTGTAACATATTTCCAGTATTCTGTGTCAGATTTATGAGAAGTAGCATAGTGCATGTCTATGAATGTCTTTGAGTTATCCAATTCAGTGGCACAGGCATGATTAAATACCTCTCTATCAAATGAATTTGGTGATAAATGTGTAGACAATGACTCTAATAATCTAAACACATTAGTCACTATAGATGCTAGACCTGTGGCCTCTAGTGGTTCAATAAATCCGAACGATAGACCTACAGATGCTACATTTTTAACCCATGCCTTCTCATACCTACCTGTCCTAAACTCTACACCCTTAGTTGGTTCTACTCCATACCTATCGATAAATTCTTTATCTATTTTTTCTGGTGTAGAAAACTTCAAACTATGTACATATCCAACAGACATGCCATCCCAAAGGGGTATTTCATAACACCATCCATTATTCATGGTCACATTGTTAGTGTAACTAGTAAGTTGTTTGTTCTTATCAGTGTAAGGTATCTTTGCAGCTATCGCTCGATGATTTATAAGTGTATCTGCATAGGAATTATAGTGAACACCCATGACTTTACCTAATAATTCAGAGTGAAACCCAGTGCAATCTACAAATAGATCTGCTTCATGTGTTCCATTTTCACATTTCAATGATTTTATATTTCCATCTTCACCTTTATTAGCACGGATATACTTATCATCAACAAATTCCACACCATTTCTCAAGCAAACATCATAGAATACTTCTGCTAATTTTTCTGTATCAAAATGATATGCTGTCAGATCATGAAAGTCCCAACCATCGTCTGTGAATCTATTCAGTTCAGCAAATCTAGAATGATATCTATGAAATCTAGAAAACTGATTGAACTTTATGTCTGGAAACAGATGAGTAAGTATAAAAAAATCCGATACATCATCTCCTGTCAAATCCCCAAAGGGATAGAAGAAATCTGCATCAGACCATCCTTCAAATTTTATATTAGTTTTGTAAGTGGCATTACATTTTGGCATCCATTCCTTATCTGATAATCTAAGAAACTGGAATACATCGTTGATTGCTAATTGAGTTGACTCCCCTACACCAATTCTTCCAATACTAGAAGAATATACACATTTTATCTTTATATTCTTAAAATACTCTGAGAGAATGGCAGCTGTTACAAATCCAGATGTGCCACCTCCTAGTATACAAATACTAGAGATCACCTTGTTTTCTGTTTTCAGAGTGGTGTACATCAAAACTTCCGCCTGGATATCTCTTCTCTAATTTTTCTACATTCATTTCAATGATTTCATCAAAGGTTGTATCAAGTGCCATACAAGCCTGTGCAATATACCAACAGATATCACCCAATTCTCTCTTCATATGGAAGATATTCTCTTCATTATATGGTTTACCTTGTAGTAATATCTTCTTTACTATCTCAGTAAACTCACCAGACTCAGCGGTCAACCCCAATGCAGCAGTCAGAAGATGTGAAACATCTGCCCCACCTAAAACAAGTTCACTTATTTTTTCTTGTAGAACGTCAGAGTCTTGACTTGGAGCACTTGTTACTCCATAAACAAACTCAATGTATTTTTTAGTGTCAACTGTCATTAGAATTTCAAACCAGCAAATTTGCTTTTAATTTTTTTAGTTTCTTCTTTATTATCATACTCTAAATCCTGTCCACTGTCAATGATATCTTGTTGAGCACTCTGTTCTACATCATATAGTTTCATTTTTGCACGATCAATGCCAATTACAAATCTTTTGTTGAGAGTAGGATCATTGTACCTATTCTTCAACTGTTTGACCATGATNTGATTTACCTCCTCAAGCTCCTCCGTACTAATAAGAGCGAACATAAGATCAGCAGTGGCAGGGAGACCAAAGGATTCTGACGTATCAGTAAGGTCAACGTCACTACTACTAAAACCAGAACGAGTCGTCTGAGTGGCGGAGACGATAGGTACATTAGTCTCAACTGCAAGACCCCTGAGCTCTTCAGCAATCGCCTTAATATAGGAATACGAGTTAACATTTGATCCAGCCCTGTAACGTGATGAAGCACATATGTTTAAGTAATCAACAAAAATGATATCTGGTTTGAATGATTTCTTCAATGAAAGTTCATTCAACAAACCTTTGAAATGTCCTGAGTGTGCAGCAGCTGTAGGATATTCTTTAATGATAAGATTACCTTTAGTTTTCTCTGACAATTTAGTAACCTTAGTCTCAAACATCTGACGAGGTATATCTGTCAACTGTTGAACAGGAATATTTAGAAGATTAGCATCAATTCTTTCTGCAATCTTTTCCTCAGCCATTTCAAGCGTGATGTATAATACGTTCTTACCTTGGAGTAAAACACTACTTGCGACATGACACATAAACAAAGATTTACCAACACCAGTGCCAGCGAGAGCAATATTAAGTGTTTTGTTTGGAAGGCCGCCCTTCGTAATCTTATTGAAAAAATCGAGGTCGAATTGAATTCGGTCTTCTTTTCTGTGATAGAAGTCAAATCTTTCACTATAGTCTTCTAGGTAATCGTGTCCAACATGGTTATCAAATCCAACTGCAAGTGCATCTGATAGTATAGCAGGGATGGCATCAACACCTTTCTTGATATCGTGTCCATCTGCAATAGAGATACTCTCAACCAGTGCAAGATAGATTGCTCTTTCTTTACACCATCTCTCTGTAGTATCTATAAGCCAATCTTCTGAAGTAGGAGTTGGTTCAATATCATTTAGATAAGTTACTATTTCTTTATATGTGTCATCATTTATATCTTTTCTCTTTTCACATTCAATACTTAGTATTTCTTTTGTAGGACACTTATCATATGCAACTATAAATTTAGCACACTCATCAAAAATTATTTTTTCATGTGTCTTATCAAAATAATCTGGTTTTAAAAAAGGCAATACCTTTCTAGTATAGTCCTCATTCGTAACTAGATTCTGAATGATTGTATTTTCAATTGTTTCCATCAATTATAATGAAGGTATGTACTCAAAATATATTTTGGTTTCCCAGACTTAACAGGTAATCCCATGTGTGGGTATTGCCATGTTGGAGGGAATACCAATACTTTACCAGTTTCTGGCTTAATTGTCAATTTGTTGTAAGGAAATGTAGTCTCCCCTCCCTTGAAATCATCATTAAGATAAATGAGGAAGGCAAGATATCTCTTTGCACTTTGATGATCTTGAACATCTGTATGAAGGTCAAACTGATCGTCTGTGCCTGATTCATACTTCTTTATTCTTAATTCTTCAAAATATATCTTATCAGGAAACCACTCTGTATATGCTGGTAGATCTTTTTTGTATTCTTTAACTATTTCTAATACTTTATAACAAAGAACTTGTGTAAATTTTTGATAACCTTTTTCTGTCAATTCGTTAAGATTAACCTGTGTGAATTGAGGCGTGAGGTAATTTTCAATCCTTTCTTTATTCTTAGATGAATCAAAGAGACCTATCAGAGTTTTACATACATCACCAGATAACATTGGATATGTCCTGATGAATTTATCCATAACTATAGTTTTCTCTGGCAATCTCTTCCAACCTTGCCATAACTTCGTCAGTGAAATACTCTTGAGGATTTGCAAGAATCTGTTTTCCGTAAACCTTTTTGCCGTTGACTTCATATCTGCCTGCGACGTTTTTCCAGAGTCCGCCAAGTTCTCCTAGTTCAAGTAGTCCATAGTATCTATCTAAACCACGTTCATCGTAGTATAGTCTGATCTTAACTTCTTTATTCTCTTTACTTAGACGCGACTTTGCTGTCTTAGCTTTGATAATATTTCCAACGACTTCCGTTCCTTCCTTTTCTTTAGCTTTACTGAGATAAATGATCGTACTTGCTGCATACTTGAGACCGCTGCCTCCGCCCATCTCTTTGGTGGGAACGTATGATCCGATGACATCATAGGTGTGATTTGTAACTATAAGTGGAATGTTCGCTTGACCAAGTTTAAGAGTTAACATTCTAAATGCACCCTTGACAAGTTGTGATTTGGTCATGTCACGAACTTGTTTATCATTCAAAGCATCAGTAATTTCTTTCTCTGTAGAAAGCATACCAAGAGAATCAAGTACAAACATACAAGGTTTGCGTTTGTCTTCATCTGTCTTGAGGTATATATCAACAGCCTTCAATGCTTTTGATCTGAACTCTTCGATTGTTACCACATTGACAACAACGAGCCTTTCGAGATCAATTCCTCTAGACTCAAGGAGTCCCCTGTTGACAGCAGCCTCGGTGTCAAAATAAAGGCAGTAACCGTCAGGGTGATTATCCAAAAAGTTTTTGACAACAGCCAACGAAAAGAAAGTCTTTCCAGTAGAGCTTTCACCAGCAATAGCGGTAATCTTGTTCCTAGATACACCACCAAATATAGACCCTGATACAAGCCCGTTAAAAATGTACGAACCTGTGTCAATAAATGTTTCAGTTGATTCTGCCTCGGAGGCAAGTTGGGTGTACTCATCTCCAATCTCTTTTACTATTTCTTTTAAAAAATCCATAATGATTTAGTCTTGTTTACATTCTACCACATTCCACAACAAATTACCAGCGATTGATATTCTTGGTTCATCTGTGTCATAGAATGGATATACTTGATGGTGTAATGTTGATGGAAACAACATCAATGTGCCTTCCATATCTGGACTCATGAGTATGGGGTGTTCCACAACATGTCCTAGTATATTTGTATATGTGAATTGAAAATCAGATGCAGCTTCGGAATGGAATGGCAACTTATGTTGATCCTCATGGTGTGTAGGAATTTTCATCCATATAACAAATGAAGATATGCCGTCATGCATATGACTTGGATTAAACTCTGTTTGATATTGATAATTAACCCACCAATTTAGTTTGAAAGACGGTTGCAATTTATTTTTAATTTCTTCATCTACATCTACAGGAGGTTCATATACACTTGGACATTCCTTCATGAGTCTATTTGTAAGTGGCCCTACAATTTTATCTCTAAAGAAATTATCTACATCTGTTAGTCCCAAACTTCCAGATATATTTCCAGCAAGTCTGTGACTATAATCGTTACTATTGTCCACATTATCTTTTTCAGCCTGTCTGATACAAGACCAAAGATAATCCATAATATCTTCTGGTAATTTTGCTTTATACAGATCGATATTAGGGAATTGCCATGGTTCCCATAATACTTCTTTCTCTTCAGGCATCTCTGTTTGGATAGTAGACTTGTACGAAAGATTCACATTTAGGGCATGAAAGATTAGTAACTATAGAGTACTCTTCTTCGCACCCATAATCCTCACCAGAAAAATCTGATCCCCATATCAGTTCAGTGTTACAGTGCCAACAGTTCACTTCTTAAACACTCCCAATTTTGCTAGGACATACACTCCTAGTATAGTCCAGAATACAACTTCTAATCCAACATTGTTCATTGATACTGCTCCAAATCACATTCTACCATTGACTCCCCCTCATGTTGAACACGTTTAGGTTGTCCTATCTTTTCTAAAATTTCAGCAGGGATTTTTTTAAGAGTAATATCATATGGTATAGGTGCGTTTGCCACACAAACTCTAATACATTCCCACTGTTCCTCAGTAAAAAAATTATTATGATACATCAGATACCTACCAGTTTTCTCTGTCTCTCAAAGTAGTTATGCAGCAACCATGAACTACTGTTCTTCTTATCGGTTCCACCGATACCGAACTCCATTTCGACTCTCGGATCGTTACCAAATTTATCTGTTTCTGGTGTATTGTCTGATCCACGATCTCCACCATTAGCGAAGACCACAGTTTGTGCAATCTCCAAACAAGCAGAGATGGCGTTACAGGCAGAACCATGTTCATCATCTTCTACTGTAATGACAGCATCAACCATGTCTAGATGTCTTATAATTTCGGCGCGTTCCTTCCATGATTGAAAGTATTGTCCTTTCTTTCTAGTCAACCATTCTTCGGTGTTTAATCCTACTACAAGATAATTAGTAAGTTCTCTTGCTTGCTCGAAGTAAGCAATATGGCCACTATGAAGAGGATCAAAACCGCCTGTGACTAGAGTAAGTATTCTCTTCTTAGTCATCAAACTCTCCTTTCCGTGCTAAGTATACTTTAACATCATTATACTCCTTTTGTATGCTTTGGGCAAACCAATTTGCTGGATCTCTGGTTTCAAAGACTTTCATCTGTGTGTCAGAGAATATGCCGTTATCTGTCCAGCATACAATGTAACGTGTCATGAGAAGAATGATTCAAGTGTATTCTTGCGTTCGGT
>FUFK010756237.1_pt1 | contig 13671 bp, 6 predicted proteins | sample 1021851 | NCBI WGS metagenome assembly FUFK01 (sample SAMEA51879418, study PRJEB19060) | metagenome | reverse complement strand
TAATGTGCACTCAAAGTAATCCTTAATAATTTAAGGAGGCTGAACCTAAATAACTTAAGTCAATCTTAATTTTATTTGGTGAATGCAATTCATTTTGAGTAGATTTATCTACAAAAGGATTTGAACACAACGGAGAGTTTGATCCTGGCTCAGGATGAACGCTGGCGGCGTGCTTAACTCATGCAAGTCGAACGAACCTCGGGTTAGTGGCGGACGGGTGAGTAACGCGTGAGAATCTGCCCTCAGGAGGGGGATAACGGTTGGGCGACCGCTAATACCCCATATGCCTACTGGTGAAATGAATTTCGCCTGAGGATGAGCTCGCGTCTGATCTTTTGGTGAGGTAATGGCTCACCAAGGCTTCGATCAGTAGCTGGTCTGAGAGGATGATCAGCCACACAGCGGTTTACAACCCGAAGGCCTTCATCCCGCACGCGGCGTTGCTGCGTCAGGCTTTCGCCCATTGCGGCAAAAGATTCCCCCACTGCTTGCCTCCCGTAGGAGTTTGGGCCGTGTCTCAGTCCCAATGTGGCTGATCATCCTCTCAGATCAGCTATTGATCACCTTCGTCCCTCACGCGGCGTTGCTCCGTCAGGCTTTCGCCCATTGCGGAAAATTCCCCACTGCTGCTTAGGAGTCTGGGCCGTGTCTCAGTCCCAGTGTGGCTGATCATCCTCTCAGACCAGCTACTGATCGAAGCCTTGGTGAGGTAATGGCTCACCAAGGCTTCGATCAGTAGCTGGTCTGAGAGGATGATCAGCCACACAGCGGTTTACAACCCGAAGGCCTTCATCCCGCACGCGGCGTTGCTGCGTCAGGCTTTCGCCCATTGCGGCAAAAGATTCCCCCACTGCTTGCCTCCCGTAGGAGTTTGGGCCGTGTCTCAGTCCCAATGTGGCTGATCATCCTCTCAGATCAGCTATTGATCACCTTCGTCCCTCACGCGGCGTTGCTCCGTCAGGCTTTCGCCCATTGCGGAAAATTCCCCACTGCTGCTCCGTAGGAGTCTGGGCCGTGTCTCAGTCCCAGTGTGGCTGATCATCCTCTCAGACCAGCTACTGATCAGGTGAGCCATTACCACCAACTAGCTAATCAGACGCGAGCTCATCCTCAGGCGAAATTCATTTCACCAGTAGGCATATGGGGTATCGTTTCCAATTGTTGTCCCCCTCCTGAGGGTAGATTCTTCACGCGTTACTCACCCGTCCGCCACTAACCCGAAGGTTCGTTCGACTTGCATGTGTTAAGCACGCCGAACGAACCCTTCGGGTTAGTGGCGGACGGGTGAGTAACGCGTGAGAATCTGCCCTCAGGAGGGGGATAACGGTTGGAAACGACCGCTAATACCCCATATGCCTACTGGTGAAATGAATTTCGCCTGAGGATGAACTCGCGTCTGATTAGCTAGTTGGTGAGGTAATGGCTCACCAAGGCTTCGATCAGTAGCTGGTCTGAGAGCGTCTGATTAGCTAGTTGGTGAGGTAATGGCTCACCAAGGCTTATCAGTAGCTGGTCTGAGAGGATGATCAGCCACACTGGGACTGAGACACGGCCCAGACTCCTACGGGATCAGTAGCTGGTCTGAGAGGATGATCAGCCACACTGGGACTGAGACACGGCCCAGACTCCTACGGGAGTCAGCAGTGGGGAATTTTCCGCAATGGGCGAAAGCCTGACGGAGCAACGCCGCGTGAGGGACGAAGGCCTCCGGGCTGTAAACCTCTTTTCTCAAGGAAGAAGATATGACGGTACTTGAGGAATAAGCCACGGCTAATTCCGGATAAACGCTGCCATCCGTTATTACCGCGGCTGCTGGCACGGAATTAGCCGTGGCTTATTCCTCAAGTACCGTCATATCTTCTTCCTTGAGCCGGCTGCTGGCACGGAATTAGCCCGTGGCTTTTTCCCTTCAAGGTTACCCTTCATATCTTCTTTCCCTTGAGAAAAGAGGTTTACAGCCCAGAGGCCTTCGTCCCTCACGCGGCGTTGCTCCGTCAGGCTTTCGCCCGAGCGGTTTACAACCCGAAGGCCTTCATCCCGCACGCGGCGTTGCTGCGTCAGGCTTTCGCCCATTGCGGCAAAAGATTCCCCCACTGCTTGCCTCCCGTAGGAGTTTGGGCCGTGTCTCAGTCCCAATGTGGCTGATCATCCTCTCAGATCAGCTATTGATCACCTTCGTCCCTCACGCGGCGTTGCTCCGTCAGGCTTTCGCCCATTGCGGAAAATTCCCCACTGCTGCTCCGTAGGAGTCTGGGCCGTGTCTCAGTCCCAGTGTGGCTGATCATCCTCTCAGACCAGCTACTGATCAGGTGAGCCATTACCTCACCAACTAGCTAATCAGACGCGAGCTCATCCTCAGGCGAAGATCCATTTCACCATGTAGGCATATGGGGTATTTAGAGGGTCCGTTTCAAGCTGTTGTCCCCCTCCTGAGGGTAGATTCTCAGCGTTACTCACCCGTCCGCCACTAACCCGAAGGTTCGTTCGACTTGCATGTGTTAAGCACGCCGCCAGCGTTCATCCTGGCTCAGGATGAACGCTGGCGGCGTGCTTAACACATGCAAGTCGAACGGACCTTCGGGTTTAAGTTGCCGGACGGGTGAGTAACGCGCGAGAATCTGCCCTCAGGAGGGGGATAACGGTTGGAAACGACCGCTAATACCCCATATGCCTACTGGTGAAGTGAATTTCGCCTGAGGATGAGCTCGCGTCTGATTAGCTAGTTGGTGAGGTAATGGCTCACCAAGGCTTATCAGTAGCTGGTCTGAGAGGATGATCAGCCACACTGGGACTGAGACACGGCCCAGACTCCTACGGGATGAATTTCGCCTGAGGATGAGCTCGCGTCTGATTAGCTAGTTGGTGAGGTAATGGCTCACCAAGACTTTTATCTAGTAGCTGGTCTGAGAGGATGATCAGCCACACTGGGACTGAGACACGGCCCAGACTCCTACGGGAGGCGGCAGTGGGGAATTTTCCGCAATGGGCGAAAGCCTGACGGAGCAACGCCGCGTGAGGGACGAAGGCCTCTTGGCTGTAAACCTCTTTTCTCAAGGAAGAAGATATGACGGTACTTGAGGAATAAGCCACGGCTAATTCCGGATAAACGCTGCCATCCGTATTACCGCGGCTGCTGGCACGGAATTAGCCGTGGCTTATTCCTCAAGTAACTTCATATCTTCTTTCCCTTGAGAAAAGAGTTTACAGCCCAGAGGCCCTTCGTCCCTCACGCGGCGTTGCTCCGTCAGGCTTTCGCCCATTGCGGAAAATTCCCCACTGCTGCTAAGTGGTGAGCCATTACCTCACCAACTGCTAATCAGACGCGAGCTCATCCTCAGGCGAAATTCATTTCACCAATAGGCATATGGGGTATTTGCCGGACGGGTGAGTAACGCGTGAGAATCTGCCCTCAGGAGGGGGATAACGGTTGGAAACGACCGCTAATACCGCATACGCCCTACGGGGGAAAGGTCCGCCGGAGAAAGAGGGGCCCGCGTCTGATTAGCTGTTGGTGAGGTAATGGCTCACCAAGGCTTCGATCAGTAGCTGGTCTGAGAGGATGATCAGCCACACAGCGGTTTACAACCCGAAGGCCTTCATCCCGCACGCGGCGTTGCTGCGTCAGGCTTTCGCCCATTGCGGCAAAAGATTCCCCCACTGCTTGCCTCCCGTAGGAGTTTGGGCCGTGTCTCAGTCCCAATGTGGCTGATCATCCTCTCAGATCAGCTATTGATCACCTTCGTCCCTCACGCGGCGTTGCTCCGTCAGGCTTTCGCCCATTGCGGAAAATTCCCCACTGCTGCTCCGTAGGAGTCTGGGCCGTGTCTCAGTCCCAGTGTGGCTGATCATCCTCTCAGACCAGCTACTGATCAGGTGAGCCATTACCACCAACTAGCTAATCAGACGCGAGCTCATCCTCAGGCGAAATTCATTTCACCAGTAGGCATATGGGGTATCGTTTCCAATTGTTATCCCCCTCCTGAGGGCAGATTCTCACGCGTTACTCACCCGTCCGCCACTAACCCGAAGGTTCGTTCCGTCGTGCTTAACACATGCAAGTCGAACGAACCTTCGGGTTAGTGGCGGACGGGTGAGTAACGCGTGAGAATCTGCCCTCCTGAGGGTAGATTCTCAGCGTTACTCACCCGTCCGCCACTAACCCGAAGGTCGTTCGACTTGCATGTGTTAAGCACGCCGCCAGCGTTCATCCTGAGCCAGGATCAAACTCTCCGTAAGTGGCGGACGGGTGAGTAACGCGTGAGAATCTGCCCTCAGGAGGGGGATAACGGTTGGAAACGACCGCTATCCCCATATGCCCATGGAAAATCAGTAGCTGGTCTGAGAGGATGATCAGCCACACTGGGACTGAGACACGGCCCAGACTCCTACGGGACAGTAGCTGGTCTGAGAGGATGATCAGCCACACTGGGACTGAGACACGGCCCAGACTCCTACGGGAGGTAGCAGTGGGGAATTTTCCGCAATGGGCGAAAGCCTGACGGAGCAACGCCGCGTGAGGGACGAAGGCCTCCGGGCTGTAAACCTCTTTTCTCAAGGAAGAAGATATGACGGTACTTGAGGAATAAGCCACGGCTAATTCCGGATAAACGCTGCCATCCGTTATTACCGCGGCTGCTGGCACGGAATTAGCCGTGGCTTATTCCTCAAGTACCGTCATATCTTCTTCCTTGAGCCGGCTGCTGGCACGGAATTAGCCGTGGCTTATTCATCAAGTACCGTCAGATCTTCTTCCTTGATAAAAGAAGTTTACAGCCCAGAGGCCCTTCGTCCCTCACGCGGCGTTGCTCCGTCAGGCTTTCGCCCATTGCGGAAAATTCCCCACTGCTGCTAAGTGGTGAGCCATTACCTCACCAACTCGGCGAGCTCATCCTCAGGCGAAATTCATTTCACCAGTAGGCATATGGGGTATTAGCGGTCGTTTCCAACCGTCCCCATATGCCGCGAGGTGAAATGAATTTCGCCTGAGGATGAGCTCGCGTCTGATTAGCTAGTTGGTGCCATATGCCGCGAGGTGAAATGAATTTCGCCTGAGGATGAGCTCGCGTCTGATTAGCTAGTTGGTGTGGGTAATGGCTCACCAAGGCATATCAGTAGCTGGTCTGAGAGGATGATCAGCCACACTGGGACTGAGACACGGCCCAGACTCCTACGGGATGAATTTCGCCTGAGGATGAGCTCGCGTCTGATTAGCTAGTTGGTGAGGTAATGGCTCACCAAGACTTTTATCTAGTAGCTGGTCTGAGAGGATGATCAGCCACACTGGGACTGAGACACGGCCCAGACTCCTACGGGAGGCGGCAGTGGGGAATTTTCCGCAATGGGCGAAAGCCTGACGGAGCAACGCCGCGTGAGGGACGAAGGCCTCTTGGCTGTAAACCTCTTTTCTCAAGGAAGAAGATATGACGGTACTTGAGGAATAAGCCACGGCTAATTCCGGATAACGCTTGCCACTCCCGTATTACCGCGGCTGCTGGCACGGAATTAGCCGTGGCTTATTCCTCAAGCACCCTTCATATCTTCTTTCCCTTGAGAAAAGAGTTTACAGCCCAGAGGCCTTCGTCCCTCACGCGGCGTTGCTCCGTCAGGCTTTCGCCCATTGCGGAAGCGGACGGGTGAGTAACGCGTGAGAATCTGCCCTCAGGAGGGGGATAACGGTTGGAAACGACCGCTATCCCCATATGCCGCGAGGTGAAATGAATTTCGCCTGAGGATGAGCTGCGTCTGATTAGCTAGTTGGTGAGGTAATGGCTCACCAAGGCTTATCAGTAGCTGGTCTGAGAGGATGATCAGCCACACTGGGACTGAGACACGGCCCAGACTCCTACGGGAAGCCAGCAGTGGGGAATTTTCCGCAATGGGCGAAAGCCTGACGGAGCAACGCCGCGTGAGGGACGAAGGCCTCCGGGCTGTAAACCTCTTTTCTCAAGGAAGAAGATATGACGGTACTTGAGGAATAAGCCACGGCTAATTCCGGATAAACGCTGCCATCCGTATTACCGCGGCTGCTGGCACGGAATTAGCCGTGGCTTATTCCTCAAGTAACTTCATATCTTCTTTCCCTTGAGAAAAGAGGTTTACAGCCCAGAGGCCTTCGTCCCTCACGCGGCGTTGCTCCGTCAGGCTTTCGCCTAGCGGTTTACAACCCGAAGGCCTTCATCCCGCACGCGGCGTTGCTGCGTCAGGCTTTCGCCCATTGCGGCAAAAGATTCCCCCACTGCTTGCCTCCCGTAGGAGTTTGGGCCGTGTCTCAGTCCCAATGTGGCTGATCATCCTCTCAGATCAGCTATTGATCACCTTCGTCCCTCACGCGGCGTTGCTCCGTCAGGCTTTCGCCCATTGCGGAAAATTCCCCACTGCTGCTCCGTAGGAGTCTGGGCCGTGTCTCAGTCCCAGTGTGGCTGATCATCCTCTCAGACCAGCTACTGATCACCCCAACTAGCTAATCAGACGCGAGCTCATCCTCAGGCGAAATTCATTTCACCAGTAGGCATATGGGGTAGCTAATCAGACGCGAGCTCATCCTCAGGCGAAATTCATTTCACCAATAGGCATATGGGGTATTTGCCGGACGGGTGAGTAACGTGTGAGAATCTGCCCTCAGGAGGGGGATAACGGTTGGAAACGACCGCTAATACCCCATATGCCTACTGGTGGTGAATTTCGCCTGAGGATGAGCTCGCGTCTGATTAGCTAGTTGGTGAGGTAATGGCTCACCAAGGCTTATCAGTAGCTGGTCTGAGAGGATGATCAGCCACACTGGGACTGAGACACGGCCCAGACTCCTACGGGATGAATTTCGCCTGAGGATGAGCTCGCGTCTGATTAGCTAGTTGGTGAGGTAATGGCTCACCAAGACTTTTATCTTGTAGCTGGTCTGAGAGGATGATCAGCCACACTGGGACTGAGACACGGCCCAGACTCCTACGGGAGGCAGCAGAGGGGAATTTTCCGCAATGGGCGAAAGCCTGACGGAGCAACGCCGCGTGAGGGACGAAGGCCTCTGGGCTGTAAACCTCTTTTATCAAGGAAGAAGATCTGACGGTACTTGATGAATAAGCCACGGCTATTTCCTCAAGTACCGTCATATCTTCTTCCTTGAGAAAAGAGGTTTACAGCCCAGAGGCCTTCGTCCCTACGCGGCGTTGTGCTCTTTCGCCCATTGCGGAAAATTCCCCACTGCTGCCTCCCGTAGGAGTCTGGGCCGTGTCTCAGTCCCAGACTCCTACGGGAGGCAGCAGTGGGGAATTTTCCGCAATGGGCGAAAGCCTGACGGAGCAACGCCGCGAGGGGACGAAGGCCTCTGGGCTGTAAACCTCTTTTCTCAAGGAAGAAGATATGACGGTACTTGAGGAATTAGCCCGTGGCCTTATTCCTCAAGTACCGTCATATCTTCTTCCTTGAGAAAAGAGGTTTACAGCCCAGAGGCCTTCGTCTCTCACGCGGCGTTGCTCCGTCAGGCTTTCGCCCATTGCGGAAAATTCCCCACTGCTGCCTCCCGTAGGAGTCTGGGCCTTGTCTCAGTCCCAGTGTGGCTGATCATCCTCTCAGACCAGCTACTGATCGATGCCTTGGTGAGCCATTACCCTCTCAGACCAGCTACTGATCGAAGCCTTGGTGAGCCATTACCTCACCAACTAGCTAATCAGACGCGTGAGAATCTGCCCTCAGGAGGGGGATAACGGTTGGAAACGACCGCTAATACCCCATATGCCTACTCGAAAATCAGTAGCTGGTCTGAGAGGATGATCAGCCACACTGGGACTGAGACACGGCCCAGACTCCTACGGGATGAATTTCGCCTGAGGATGAGCTCGCGTCTGATTAGCTAGTTGGTGAGGTAATGGCTCACCAAGACTTTTATCTAGTAGCTGGTCTGAGAGGATGATCAGCCACACTGGGACTGAGACACGGCCCAGACTCCTACGGGAGGCGGCAGTGGGGAATTTTCCGCAATGGGCGAAAGCCTGACGGAGCAACGCCGCGTGAGGGACGAAGGCCTCTTGGCTGTAAACCTCTTTTCTCAAGGAAGAAGATATGACGGTACTTGAGGAATAAGCCACGGCTAATTCCGGATAAACGCTGCCATCCGTTATTACCGCGGCTGCTGGCACGGAATTAGCCGTGGCTTATTCCTCAAGTACCGTCATATCTTCTTCCTTGAGCCGGCTGCTGGCACGGAATTAGCCGTGGCTTATTCATCAAGTACCGTCAGATCTTCTTCCTTGATAAAAGAAGTTTACAGCCCAGAGGCCCTTCGTCCCTCACGCGGCGTTGCTCCGTCAGGCTTTCGCCCATTGCGGAAAATTCCCCACTGCTGCTTAGGAGTCTGGGCCGTGTCTCAGTCCCAGTGTGGCTGATCATCCTCTCAGACCAGCTACTGATCGAAGCCTTGGTGAGGTAATGGCTCACCAAGGCTTCGATCAGTAGCTGGTCTGAGAGGATGATCAGCCACACAGCGGTTTACAACCCGAAGGCCTTCATCCCGCACGCGGCGTTGCTGCGTCAGGCTTTCGCCCATTGCGGCAAAAGATTCCCCCACTGCTTGCCTCCCGTAGGAGTTTGGGCCGTGTCTCAGTCCCAATGTGGCTGATCATCCTCTCAGATCAGCTATTGATCACCTTCGTCCCTCACGCGGCGTTGCTCCGTCAGGCTTTCGCCCATTGCGGAAAATTCCCCACTGCTGCTAAGTGGTGAGCCATTACCACCAACTAGCTAATCAGACGCGAGCTCATCCTCAGGCGAAATTCATTTCACCAGTAGGCATATGGGGTAATAGAGGGTCCGTTTCAAGCTGTTGTCCCCCTCCTGAGGGTAGATTCTCAGCGTTACTCACCCGTCCGCCACTAACCCGAAGGTCGTTCGACTTGCATGTGTTAAGCACGCCGCCAGCGTTCATCCTGAGCCAGGATCAAACTCTCCGTCGTGCTTAACACATGCAAGTCGAACGAACCTTCGGGTTAGTGGCGGACGGGTGAGTAACGCGTGAGAATCTGCCCTCCTGAGGGTAGATTCTTCACGCGTTACTCACCCGTCCGCCACTAACCCGAAGGTTCGTTCGACTTGCATGTGTTAAGCACGCCGAACGAACCTTCGGGTTAGTGGCGGACGGGTGAGTAACGCGTGAGAATCTGCCCTCAGGAGGGGGATAACGGTTTAAACGACCGCTAATACCCCATATGCCTACTGGTGAAATGAATTTCGCCTGAGGATGAGCTCGCGTCTGGTAGTTGGTGTAGGTAATGGCTCACCAAGGCATATCAGTAGCTGGTCTGAGAGGATGATCAGCCACACTGGGACTGAGACACGGCCCAGACTCCTACGGGACAGTAGCTGGTCTGAGAGGATGATCAGCCACACTGGGACTGAGACACGGCCCAGACTCCTACGGGAGGTAGCAGTGGGGAATTTTCCGCAATGGGCGAAAGCCTGACGGAGCAACGCCGCGTGAGGGACGAAGGCCTCCGGGCTGTAAACCTCTTTTCTCAAGGAAGAAGATATGACGGTACTTGAGGAATAAGCCACGGCCTTTCCCTTCAAGGTTACCCTTCATATCTTCTTTCCCTTGAGAAAAGAGTTTACAGCCCAGAGGCCCTTCGTCCCTCACGCGGCGTTGCTCCGTCAGGCTTTCGCCCATTGCGGAAAATTCCCCACTGCTGCTCCGTAGGAGTCTGGGCCGTGTCTCAGTCCCAGTGTGGCTGATCATCCTCTCAGACCAGCTACTGATCAGGTGAGCCATTACCTCACCAACTAGCTAATCAGACGCGAGCTCATCCTCAGGCGAAATTCATTTCACCTATCGGCATATGGGGTATTAGCGACCAACTAGCTAATCAGACGCGAGCTCATCCTCAGGCGAAATTCATTTCACCAGTAGGCATATGGGGTATCGTTTCCAATTGTTGTCCCCCTCCTGAGGGTAGATTCTCAGCGTTACTCACCCGTCCGCCACTAACCCGAAGGTTCGTTCGACTTGCATGTGTTAAGCACGCCGCCAGCGTTCATCCTGAGCCAGGATCAACGCTGGCGGCGTGCTTAACACATGCAAGTCGAACGGACCTTCGGGTTTAAGTTGCCGGACGGGTGAGTAACTCGTGAGAATCTGCCCTCAGGAGGGGGATAACGGTTGGAAACGACCGCTAATACCCCATATGCCTACTGGCGAAATCCATTTCACCATGTAGGCATATGGGGTATTAGCGGTCGTTTCCAACCGTTATCCCCCTCCTGAGGGCAGATTCTCAGCGTCTGATTAGCTAGTTGGTGAGGTAATGGCTCACCAAGGCTTATCAGTAGCTGGTCTGAGAGGATGATCAGCCACACTGGGACTGAGACACGGCCCAGACTCCTACGGGATGAATTTCGCCTGAGGATGAGCTCGCGTCTGATTAGCTAGTTGGTGAGGTAATGGCTCACCAAGACTTTTATCTAGTAGCTGGTCTGAGAGGATGATCAGCCACACTGGGACTGAGACACGGCCCAGACTCCTACGGGAGGCGGCAGTGGGGAATTTTCCGCAATGGGCGAAAGCCTGACGGAGCAACGCCGCGTGAGGGACGAAGGCCTCTTGGCTGTAAACCTCTTTTCTCAAGGAAGAAGATATGACGGTACTTGAGGAATAAGCCACGGCTAATTCCGGATAAACGCTGCCATCCGTATTACCGCGGCTGCTGGCACGGAATTAGCCGTGGCTTATTCCTCAAGTAACTTCATATCTTCTTTCCCTTGAGAAAAGAGGTTTACAGCCCAGAGGCCTTCGTCCCTCACGCGGCGTTGCTCCGTCAGGCTTTCGCCCGAGCGGTTTACAACCCGAAGGCCTTCATCCCGCACGCGGCGTTGCTGCGTCAGGCTTTCGCCCATTGCGGCAAAAGATTCCCCCACTGCTTGCCTCCCGTAGGAGTTTGGGCCGTGTCTCAGTCCCAATGTGGCTGATCATCCTCTCAGATCAGCTATTGATCACCTTCGTCCCTCACGCGGCGTTGCTCCGTCAGGCTTTCGCCCATTGCGGAAAATTCCCCACTGCTGCTAAGTGGTGAGCCATTACCTCACCAACTGCTAATCAGACGCGAGCTCATCCTCAGGCGAAATTCATTTCACCAATAGGCATATGGGGTATTTGCCGGACGGGTGAGTAACGCGTTAGAATCTGCCCTCAGGAGGGGGATAACGGTTGGAAACGACCGCTAATACCCCATATGCCTACTGGTGAAGTGAATTTCGCCTGAGGATGAGCTCGCGTCTGATTAGCTAGTTGGTGAGGTAATGGCTCACCAAGGCTTATCAGTAGCTGGTCTGAGAGGATGATCAGCCACACTGGGACTGAGACACGGCCCAGACTCCTACGGGATCAGTAGCTGGTCTGAGAGGATGATCAGCCACACTGGGACTGAGACACGGCCCAGACTCCTACGGGAGTCAGCAGTGGGGAATTTTCCGCAATGGGCGAAAGCCTGACGGAGCAACGCCGCGTGAGGGACGAAGGCCTGGGCTGTAAACCTCTTTTATCAAGGAAGAAGATCTGACGGTACTTGATGAATAAGCCACGGCTATTTCCTCAAGTACCGTCATATCTTCTTCCTTGAGAAAAGAGGTTTACAGCCCAGAGGCCTTCGTCCCTACGCGGCGTTGTGCTCCGTCAGGCTTTCGCCCATTGCGGAAAATTCCCCACTGCTGCCTCCCGTAGGAGTCTGGGCCGTGTCCCCTCTCAGACCAGCTACTGATCGAAGCCTTGGTGAGCCATTACCTCACCAACTAGCTAATCAGACGCGTGAGAATCTGCCCTCAGGAGGGGGATAACGGTTGGAAACGACCGCTAATACCCCATATGCCTACTAGAAAATCAGTAGCTGGTCTGAGAGGATGATCAGCCACACTGGGACTGAGACACGGCCCAGACTCCTACGGGACAGTAGCTGGTCTGAGAGGATGATCAGCCACACTGGGACTGAGACACGGCCCAGACTCCTACGGGAGGTAGCAGTGGGGAATTTTCCGCAATGGGCGAAAGCCTGACGGAGCAACGCCGCGTGAGGGACGAAGGCCTCCGGGCTGTAAACCTCTTTTCTCAAGGAAGAAGATATGACGGTACTTGAGGAATAAGCCACGGCTAATTCCGGATAAACGCTGCCATCCGTTATTACCGCGGCTGCTGGCACGGAATTAGCCGTGGCTTATTCCTCAAGTACCGTCATATCTTCTTCCTTGAGCCGGCTGCTGGCACGGAATTAGCCGTGGCTTATTCATCAAGTACCGTCAGATCTTCTTCCTTGATAAAAGAAGTTTACAGCCCAGAGGCCCTTCGTCCCTCACGCGGCGTTGCTCCGTCAGGCTTTCGCCCATTGCGGAAAATTCCCCACTGCTGCTCCGTAGGAGTCTGGGCCGTGTCTCAGTCCCAGTGTGGCTGATCATCCTCTCAGACCAGCTACTGATCAGGTGAGCCATTACCTCACCAACTAGCTAATCAGACGCGAGCTCATCCTCAGGCGAAGATCCATTTCACCATGTAGGCATATGGGGTATTTAGAGGGTCCGTTTCAAGCTGTTATCCCCCTCCTGAGGGCAGATTCTCACGCGTTACTCACCCGTCCGCCACTAACCCGAAGGTTCGTTCCGTCGTGCTTAACACATGCAAGTCGAACGAACCTTCGGGTTAGTGGCGGACGGGTGAGTAACGCGTGAGAATCTGCCCTCCTGAGGGTAGATTCTCAGCGTTACTCACCCGTCCGCCACTAACCCGAAGGTCGTTCGACTTGCATGTGTTAAGCACGCCGCCAGCGTTCATCCTGAGCCAGGATCAAACTCTCCGTAAGTTGCCGGACGGGTGAGTAACGCGTGAGAATCTGCCCTCAGGAGGGGGATAACGGCTGGAAACGGCGCTAATACCCCATATGCCTACTGGTGAAATGAATTTCGCCTGAGGATGAGCTCGCGTCTGATTAGCTGTTGGTGAGGTAATGGCTCACCAAGGCTTCGATCAGTAGCTGGTCTGAGAGGATGATCAGCCACACAGCGGTTTACAACCCGAAGGCCTTCATCCCGCACGCGGCGTTGCTGCGTCAGGCTTTCGCCCATTGCGGCAAAAGATTCCCCCACTGCTTGCCTCCCGTAGGAGTTTGGGCCGTGTCTCAGTCCCAATGTGGCTGATCATCCTCTCAGATCAGCTATTGATCACCTTCGTCCCTCACGCGGCGTTGCTCCGTCAGGCTTTCGCCCATTGCGGAAAATTCCCCACTGCTGCTAAGTGGTGAGCCATTACCACCAACTAGCTAATCAGACGCGAGCTCATCCTCAGGCGAAATTCATTTCACCAGTAGGCATATGGGGTAGCTAATCAGACGCGAGCTCATCCTCAGGCGAAATTCATTTCACCAATAGGCATATGGGGTATTTGCCGGACGGGTGAGTAACGCGTGAGAATCTGCCCTCAGGAGGGGGATAACGGTTGGAGCGACCGCTAATACCCCATATGCCTACTGGTGAAATGAATTTCGCCTGAGGATGAGCTCGCGTCTGATTTCTAGTTGGTGAGGTAATGGCTCACCAAGGCTTCGATCAGTAGCTGGTCTGAGAGGATGATCAGCCACAATGGGACTGAGACACGGCCCAGACTCCTACGGGAGGCAGCAGTGGGGAATTTTCCGCAATGGGCGAAAG
>FUFK010718712.1_pt1 | contig 13671 bp, 10 predicted proteins | sample 1021851 | NCBI WGS metagenome assembly FUFK01 (sample SAMEA51879418, study PRJEB19060) | metagenome | reverse complement strand
AGCGCTCCAAGGAGAAAAGGCTGGTGATATGCGAGTAGTGATGGCCCAGCGCAACCCGCTGGTCGGAGATATCGAGGGCAACGCGGATGCGGTGGTGGCCGCCGCTCGTGAGGCGCGCAATTTGCTGGGCGCCGAGCTGGTGGTGTTCCCCGAGCTGGTGCTGACCGGGTACCCACCGGAGGACCTGCTATTGCGCCCCAGCCTGAACGGCCGCGTCGACGACGCCCTGGCGCGCATCGGCGAGCGTATCGAGGTGCCGGTGGTGCCGGGCTACCCGGCGGTGCGCAATGGCGTGCGCCGTAACGCCGCCGGCGTACTGTTCCCGGGGGACAGCCGGCCCCGGTATGAGTATTTCAAGCAGTGCCTGCCCAATTACCGGGTTTTCGATGAGAAGCGCTATTTCCAGCCCGGTGATCAAAGCTGTGTGTTCGAATTGGGCAAGGAACGCCTGGCCATCACCATCTGCGAAGACATCTGGTTCGAGGGGCCGGCGGCCCAGGCCGCCCGGGACGGCGCCACCTGCATTGTGAACCTAAACGCGTCGCCGTTCCGCGCCGGCAAGCCCGGTGAGCGCCGCGATCAGGTGGTCGCCCGCGCCCGGGAAACCGGTCTGCCGGTGCTCTATTGCAACCTGGTGGGCGGTCAGGACGAGCTGGTCTTCGACGGCGCGTCCTTCGTGGTGGATGGCGAGGCCGGGGTCTGCGTGCAGGGCGCCAGCTTCGAGGAAGCGCTGGTGCCGGTGGACCTGGGCCGCGAAGGCGGCGCGCTGAAAGTGCGCGGCGAAGTGCTGCCGGTGCCGGAAGACGAGGAGAGCCTGTACCGGGCCCTGGTGCTGGCGACCCGTGATTACGTCAACAAGAACGGCTTCAAGGGCGCGCTGCTGGGTCTGTCCGGGGGCATCGATTCCGCCCTGACGCTGGCGGTGGCCGTGGACGCTCTCGGCCCGGACCGGGTGGAGGCGGTAATGATGCCGTTCCGCTATACCGCCGACATCAGCATCGAAGACGCGGCGCAGCAGGCCAAGGCGCTGCGGGTGCACTACCGGTCACTGCCCATCGAGCCGGCCTTCAACGGCTTCATGTCGATCCTCGAAGAGGCGTTCGCCGGCCACAAACCGGACACCACCGAGGAGAATCTGCAGGCGCGCTGCCGTGGTGTGTTGCTGATGGCGCTGTCCAACAAGAACGGGTCGGTGGTGCTGACCACCGGCAACAAGAGTGAGATGGCGGTGGGCTACGCCACCCTCTATGGCGATATGGCCGGCGGTTTCTCGGTGCTCAAGGACGTGTTCAAGACCTGGGTGTACCGGGTGGCGCGCTGGCGCAACCAGAAGGCGGGCAGCGAAATCATTCCCGAGCGGGTGATCACCCGGCCGCCGTCGGCGGAGCTGGCGCCGGATCAGGTGGATTCGGACTCTCTGCCCGGTTACGACGAACTGGACGCCATTCTGGAGCGTTACGTGGAGCAGGATATGAGCGCCGAGGCGGTGATTCGTGACGGCTTCGACCGGGATACCGTGTACCGGGTGGTCAAGCTCACCGACCGCAACGAGTATAAGCGCCGTCAGGCGGCGGTGGGGCCCCGGGTCAGCCGCCGCGCCTTCGGTAAGGACCGCCGCTACCCGATCACCAACGGCTGGCGACCTGGAGATTAAGAGAAGCGACCTGGGGGTCGCGATTCAGGATACAGGATACAGGATGAAAGGCTGGCGCGGTGCCATCCACTGTATTCTTCATCTGAATCCTGTATCGCGGCCGAAGGCCGCTAAAGCAAATCAAACGTCAGCAGGCTGAGGACGCCCTTGTTCTCGTTCGGCCACCAGGCCAGCTTCACCTGGTTATCGTCTTCCAGGAACTCACTGTCCGGCCAGTTGGCCGCCAGGACCCGGCGGCTTTTTTCCGCCAGGGCCGGGCGCTCAAGCCGCTCGTAGCCTTTCACCATGATGGCCAGGGCTTCCGGCACCAGCGGCGTCTGCTGGTAGTGCTGCACCACGTACTGGGCGCGACCGATGGCGGCGATGTAGGCGCCCCGGCGGGCGTAGTAACGCGCCGCGTGCAGCTCGTGGCGGGCGAACTCATTGCGGATGAACACCATGCGGGCGCGGGCGTCCTCGCTGTACTCGCTGTCCGGGAAGCGGGTCACCAGGCGCTCGAAATCCTCGAAGGCGTCGCGCGCGGACGACAGGTCACGGGCGGACTTGTCGGTGTTCATCATGGAATCGAAGAAACCCCGTTCCATGTAGAAGTTGGCCAGGCCGCGCATGTAGAGCGCGTAATCCAGGCGCGGGTGGGCCGGGTAGCTGCGCATGAAACGCTGGGCGGCGACCACGGTCTGCGGGTAGTCCTGAAGGCGGAACTGGGCGTAGATCAGCTCCAGCTGCGCCTGCTCCGCGTAGCGGCCGTAGGGGAAACGGGCCTCCAGCTCCTTGAGCCGGTCCACGGCGGTCACGTAGTTATTCGACTCCATGGACTCGCGGGCTTCCCGGTACTGTTCCGCTTCGGTGCGCTCCGGGGCCTCGTCGGGTTTGCTGGCGCAGGCGCTGAGCAGCGCGGCGATCAACAGGGTCGAAAGCAATCGTGGCATTTTATCCTCGGTGCGACAGGGTACAATGGTGCGCCTATTCTACGCACAGGTCGGACCATGGGACATCTTGGCGGTGAGAAAATTCAGCGCACTGAGCAGGTTGATGCGCAATACGCCGGTATCCGGCTGGACCAGGCGGCCGCCGAACTGTTCGACGGCTTCTCCCGGTCGCGCCTGCAGAACTGGATCAAGGAGGGCGTGCTGACGGTGGACGGGCGCGCCGCGCGGCCCAAGGACAANCTGCTNGGCGGCGAGGCGCTGACCCTGGCGGTGGAACTGGCGCCGGAGATCGACGACCAGCCGGAAGCCATTGAATTGCCGGTCATTTATCAGGATCAGGACCTGATCGTGATCAATAAACCCGCCGGCCTGGTGGTGCATCCGGCCGCCGGCCACGCCGACGGCACCCTGCTCAACGGCCTGCTGCACCTGGACGATCGCCTGTCCAGCCTGCCCCGGGCCGGTATCGTCCACCGCCTGGACCGGGACACCACCGGCCTGATGGTGGTCGCCCGCTCCGTGGAGGCGCACACCGGCCTGGTGGCGCAGCTGCAGGATAAGAGCCTGTACCGGGAGTACCAGGCCATCGCCATGGGCGTGATGACCGGCGGCGGCACCGTGGACGCGCCCATGGGCCGTCACCCGGTGGACCGCAAGCGCCAGGCGGTGGTGACCCACGGTGGCAAACCGGCGGTCACCCACTACCGGGTGCTGGACCGCTACCGGGCCCACACACGTGTGCAGGTGCGCCTGGAGACCGGCCGCACCCACCAGATTCGCGTGCATCTGGCCCACCGCCGTTATCCGCTGGTGGGCGATCCCCTTTACGGCGGCCGCCTCAAGCAGCCCGCCGGCGCCACCGAGGCGCTGCGCGAGGCCCTGCGCGGGTTCCGCCGCCAGGCCCTGCACGCCTTCAAGCTCGGGCTGGTGCACCCCGCCAGCGGCGAGTACATGGAATTCGAGGCGCCCCTGCCCGAAGATTTCCAGACACTGGTTCAGGTCCTGGAGGCGGACCGGGAGGCGCAATGACCCTGCCCGACATCAGCCAGTGGCTGCGGCCCGACTGGCAGCCCCATCCCCGGGTTCGCGCCCTGGTGACCACCCGTCTGGGGCGCCACTCGCCGCCCCCGTGGCACGGTTTCAACCTGGGCATGAACTGCGGTGACGACCCGGCGCGGGTGGAACAGGCCCGCCGCCATGTGCACAAAATGCTGGCGGTGGACCATCCGCCGGCCTGGCTGGAGCAGGTCCACGGCGACCGCATCATCCAGGCCGGCGACGCCGACACCCGCGCCGACGGGGTCTGGGCCGGCGAACCGGGCTGGCCCTGCGTGGTACTCACCGCCGACTGCCTGCCGGTACTGCTGGCACGCCAGGACGGCAGCGCGGTGGCGGCGGTGCATGCCGGCTGGCGCGGTCTGCACGGCGGCATCCTGGGCCGGGCGGTGGCAACACTGGCGCCCGACGGTGCGCCATTGTCCGCCTGGCTGGGGCCGGCCATTTCCGCGCGCGCCTATCAGGTGGGCGAGGACGTGCACCGGGCCTTCCTGGCCCTGGGGCCTGAGTATCAGGCCGCCTTCAGCCGGGACAGCCAGCCCAATCACTGGCGCTTCTCCCTGGCCCACGCCGCCACGCTGGCACTGAACGCCGCCGGTGTGTTCGAGGTGGCGGGGGGCGATCACTGCACCGCCAGTGATCCGGTCCATTTCTACTCGTTCCGCGCCGAGGGCCAGACCGGCCGCTTCGCCACTCTGGTCTGGCTGGAACCCGCTCCGGCCTGATCCAGATCAACACTTCCCTCTTGAATCCCTTCACGCTAGCCCGCATTTAAAGCTCAGTTTTTAAACAACCGATAACGCGCCGGTGCCGAGGTCCGGGCCGGCCGTTAGGCGTGATCAGGAGAGTGAAAAATGCGAATGGACAAATTTACCGCGCGCTTGCAGGAAGCCTTGGGCGAAGCCCAATCCCTGGCCGTCGGCCAGAGCCACAGTGCGATCGAACCGGTGCACTTATTGCTGGCACTGCTGCAGCAGAGTGGCGGGGTGGCGGCGCCGTTGCTGGAAAAGGCCGGCGCCAACCCGGCGGATGTGATCACCGCCTTGAAAATGGCCATGGATAAACTGCCGACGGTGGGGCAGTTCAACGGTGACGTGCAGCTGTCCCAGGGGTTGGCGCGGCTGCTCAACCTGGCGGATCGCGAGGCCCAGCAGCGTGGCGACCAGTACGTGTCCACCGAGGCGCTGTTGCTGGCGGCCTGTGACGACAGCGGGGAGTTGGGCAAACTGTTCAAAAACGCCGGCATCAAGAAAAAGGTGCTGGCGGAAAAAATTCAGGAAGTCCGCGGTGGCGAAGCGGTCACCGACCCCAACGCGGAAGACAAAATGGAAGCGCTGAAGAAGTACACCCAGGATCTCACCGAGCGGGCCGAGAGCGGCAAGCTGGATCCGGTGATCGGCCGTGACGATGAAATCCGCCGCACCATCCAGGTGCTGCAGCGCCGCACCAAAAACAACCCGGTGCTGATCGGTGAGCCCGGCGTCGGCAAGACCGCCATCGTCGAGGGGCTGGCCCAGCGCATCGTCAACGGCGAGGTGCCGGAAGGGCTCAAGGACAAGCGCGTGCTGGCCCTGGACATGGCGGCGCTGATCGCCGGCGCCAAGTATCGGGGCGAGTTCGAGGAGCGGTTGAAGGCGGTGTTGAACGAACTCGCCAAGCAGGAAGGGCGCATCATTCTGTTCGTCGACGAGCTGCACACCATGGTCGGTGCCGGCAAGGCCGACGGCGCCATGGACGCCGGCAATATGCTCAAGCCGGCGCTGGCCCGGGGCGAACTGCACTGCGTGGGCGCCACCACCCTGGATGAGTATCGCCAGCACATCGAAAAGGACGCGGCGCTGGAGCGGCGCTTCCAGAAGGTGCAGGTGGACCAGCCCTCCGTGGAGGACACCATCGCCATCCTGCGTGGCCTGAAAGAGCGCTACGAGGTGCACCATGGCGTGGACATCACCGACGGCGCGATCATCGCCGCCGCCCGGCTCAGCCATCGCTACATCACCGACCGGCAGTTGCCGGACAAGGCCATCGACCTGATCGACGAGGCGGCCAGCCGTATCCGCATGGAGATCGACTCCATGCCCGAGGAAATGGACCGTCTCGACCGGCGTCTGATCCAGCTCAAGATGGAGCGCGAGGCGCTGCGCAAGGAAGACGACGAGGCCAGCAAGAAGCGCCTCGACAAGCTGCAGGATGACATCGGCGCGCTGGAAAAAGAGTACGCCGACCTGGAAGAGATCTGGAACGCCGAGAAGGCGGCCCTGCAGGGTGCCCAGCAGTACAAGGCGGAGCTGGAGCAGGCCCGGGTGGACATGGAGCAGGCGCGCCGCGCCGGCGACCTGAGCCGCATGTCCGAGCTGCAGTACGGCGTGATCCCGGATCTGGAGAAGAAGGTGCAGACCGCCCAGGAGGCGGAAGAGTCCGCCCAGGTGGAAACCAAGCTGCTGCGCAACAAGGTCACCGAGGAAGAGGTGGCCGAGGTGGTCTCCAAGTGGACCGGCATTCCGGTGTCCAAGATGCTGGAAGGCGAGCGCGACAAGCTGCTGCGCATGGAAGAGGCGCTGCACGCCCGCGTGGTCGGCCAGGACGAGGCGGTGACCGCGGTCTCCAACGCGGTGCGCCGGTCACGGGCCGGGCTCTCCGACCCCAACCGCCCCAACGGCAGCTTCCTGTTCCTGGGCCCCACCGGGGTGGGCAAGACCGAGCTCTGCAAGGCCCTGGCCGGGTTCCTGTTCGACACCGAGGAGGCGATGGTGCGCATCGACATGTCCGAGTTCATGGAGAAGCACTCCGTGGCCCGGCTGATCGGCGCGCCCCCGGGTTACGTGGGCTACGAAGAGGGCGGCTATCTCACCGAGGCGGTGCGGCGTAAGCCTTACTCCGTGCTGCTGCTGGACGAGGTGGAGAAAGCCCACCCGGACGTTTTCAATATCCTGCTGCAGGTGCTCGAGGACGGCCGCCTCACCGACGGCCAGGGCCGCACCGTGGATTTCCGCAACACGGTGGTGGTGATGACCTCGAACCTGGGCTCCGATCTGATCCAGCGCATGGCCGGGGAGGGCGACTACGACGCCATGAAAGACGCGGTGATGGAGGTGGTCGGCCAGCACTTCCGGCCCGAGTTCATCAACCGGGTGGACGAGACGGTGGTGTTCCATCCCCTGGCCCGGGATCAGCTCAAGGGCATCGCCGCGATCCAGCTCGACTATCTGCGTCAGCGGTTGGTGGACCGGGATATGGGGCTGCGGCTGTCGGACAAGGCGCTGGAGAAGCTGGTGGAGGCCGGTTTCGATCCGGTCTACGGCGCCCGGCCGCTGAAAAGGGCGATCCAGCAGCAGCTGGAAAACCCGCTTGCCCAGGCCTTGCTCAAGGGTCAGTTCGGTCCCGGCGACACCATCGAGGTGGATGTCGCCGGTAGCGAGATGGTGTTCCGCAAAGGCTGATCAGCAGTTCTTGAGCGCCGCGCGAGTGGTTTCGATCATCTCGTCGCGGCGCGCCTGATCAATCACTTCCATTTCTCCGGTCTCCGGGTTTTCCACCCGCACCACCGGCTTGTTCTCAAGGATCTCCAGGTTGGCGCGGTGCTGGTCGCAGCGCTCCCTGGCCACGGCCTCCGGCTCCTCGGCCGCGCGTTCGGCCTGGCGGGCCCGCTCCTCCGCCTGTTCACGGGCGCGGGCGGCGGCTTCGCGCTGCTCCTGCAGGGCCTTGATCTCCTTGCCCTGGTCGGAACTGGGCCCGTAGGTGCGCACCGCTTCCGAGCCGCCGTCCTCCGGCGGCGCGGCGCCGTAGTGCGTGACCCCGTTGTCGTCCACCCATTTATAGTATTTGTCCGCCATGGCGGGTGCGGCGCTGCCCAGCAGGGCGAGCGCCAGCAGTGGCGTGAGTGTTCTGGCGATGCTGGTTCGGATCATTGTTTGCCCCCTTGGTCGGCGAGTCAGAATGCCCGCGACGGTCCCCGCTGTGCAAGTGCCCCTAAGCGTCCCTATTGTGTAAGAAAGGGCCCGCCAGGGGTTTGAAAGCGCCCGCATTTCTGACAATATTGCAGGACTTTCCGGAGATCGGAACCCGCAGGCGCTTACCGGCACCTGTGTGGCCGGGACCCGGGGCGTCGTTACCGCGACGTCCTAACGCAGCATCACTGCAAGCATGTCCCGCTGGTGAAGCCTCTGGAGGATTCCGGCGCGGGTATGCGCCTCCCTCCGAGCTTCCCAACCTGTGTTCGCCGTTGGCCACCTCCACGCGGACTTCGGGGCGCCTAAATACGGCGTCCGTTCCACAGGTAAACGCAACACCCTCCCGTTCCGCCGGTTTCCGGCGGGGTGAACGCTATTTTTAATTTCGAGGTAGCAATCGTGGAAATGTTATCCGGCGCGGAAATGGTGGTCCGCGCTCTGCAAGACGAGGGAGTGGAGTACATCTTCGGGTATCCCGGGGGCGCGGTACTGCACATCTATGACGCGTTGTTCCAGCAGGACAAGGTCAATCACATTCTGGTGCGCCACGAGCAGGCCGCCACGCATGCCGCGGACGGCTATGCCCGCTCCACCGGCAAGCCCGGCGTGGTGCTGGTGACCTCCGGCCCCGGCGCGACCAATGCCATCACCGGCATCGCCACCGCCTTCATGGATTCGATCCCCATGGTGGTGTTGTCCGGTCAGGTGCGCTCCGACTGGATCGGCGACGACGCCTTCCAGGAGACCGACATGATCGGTCTGTCGCGGCCGATCGTGAAGCACAGCTTCATGGTCCGCGACCCCAGCGAGATCCCGGAGATGGTCAAAAAGGCCTTCTACATCGCCAGCACCGGCCGTCCCGGCCCGGTTCTGATCGATATTCCCAAGGATCACACGGCGCCCAACAAGACCTTCCCGTACGAGTACCCCAAGAAGGTCAAGATGCGCTCCTACATGCCGGTCTCCCGGGGGCACTCCGGGCAGATCCGCAAGGCGGTGGACGAGTTGCTCAAGGCCAAGCGCCCGGTGATCTACTCCGGCGGCGGCGTGGTCCAGGGTGACGCCAGCGACGCGCTCACCGCGGTGGCCCGCAAGCTCAACTATCCGGTCACCAACACGCTGATGGGGCTGGGCGCCTACCCGGGCACCGACAAGCAGTTCCTCGGCATGCTGGGTATGCACGGCACCTACGAAGCCAACATGTCGATGCACAACGCCGACGTGATTCTGGCCGCCGGCGCTCGCCTGGACGACCGGGTGACCAACGACGCCAAGAAGTTCTGCCCGGGCGCCAAGATCATCCACATCGATATCGACCCGGCCAGCATCTCCAAGAACGTCACCGCCCACATTCCCATCGTCGGGCCGGTGAAGCAGGTGCTGGAAGAGATGCTCACCATGATCGATGAGCACGACGGCGGCCCGGATCAAAAGAGCCTGGAGCGCTGGTGGCAGGAAATCGACGGCTGGCGCCAGGTGCACGGGCTGCGTTACGAGGTCAACGAAAACGGCCCGATGAAGCCGCAGCAGGTGGTGCAGGCGCTCTACAAGGCCACCAACGGCGAGGCGTTCGTCACCTCCGACGTGGGCCAGCACCAGATGTTCGCCGCCCAGTACTACCTCTATGACCGGCCGCGCCAGTGGATCAACTCCGGCGGCCTGGGCACCATGGGCTTCGGCCTGCCGGCGGCCATGGGCGTGCAGTTCGCCTATCCGGACGGGGTGGTGGCCTGCGTCACCGGCGAGGGCTCGATCCAGATGAACATTCAGGAGCTCTCCACCTGTCTGCAGTACGGTCTGCCGATCAAGATCATCAACATCAACAACCAGGCGCTGGGCATGGTGCGTCAGTGGCAGGACATGCAGTACGGCGGCCGTCACAGCCAGTCGTACATGGAGTCCCTGCCGGACTTCGTCAAGCTGGCGGAATCCTACGGGCACGTGGGCATGTTGGTGGAAAAGTTCGAGGACCTGCAGCCGGCCATGGACGAAGCCTTCGCGCTCAAGGACCGCCTGGTATTCATGGATATCTACGTGGACTCCACGGAACACGTTTACCCCATGCATATCGCTGACGGCGCCATGCGGGACATGTGGCTGAGCAAGACGGAGCGCACCTGATGAGACGCATTATTTCGATTCTGATGGAAAACGAGCCGGGTGCGCTGTCCCGGGTGGTGGGGCTGTTCTCCCAGCGCGGCTACAACATCGAGACCCTGACGGTGGCGCCCACCGAGGACGACACCCTGTCCCGGCTGACCATGACCACCACCGGCGACGACAAGAAGATCGAGCAGATCACCAAGCACCTCAACAAGCTCATCGAGGTGGTCAAGCTGGTGGATCTCACCGAAGGTGCCCACATTGAGCGTGAGATCATGCTCATGAAGGTGAAGGCCACCGGCGCCCAGCGCGCCGAGGTCAAGCGCACCGTGGACATCTTCCGGGGCCAGATCGTTGACGTCACCAGCACCGTGTACACGGTGCAGCTCACCGGCACCACCGACAAGCTGGAGGCGTTCATCAACGCCGTCGGCGAAGCGCAGGTGCTGGAAGTGGTGCGCTCCGGCGTGTCCGGCATCTCACGGGGCGAGAAAGTCCTCAGCCTCTGAGGTCGCCTTGTACCGCCGCGGAAAGCCGCCCCGTTCGCACGGGGCGGCTTTTTTTTGGCATCGAGCTCTGTTTGCAAATAATAATGTAAATTGTTATCATTTGCCTTGGTGCCGGATCGGGGGAATGCCCTCAAAACAACGGGCCGCAGGGCATCTCTGGATTAATCACGAGAATGAAACGATTTGTATCTCAGAAGGAATTTACTCTGACATGTCTAATTATTGCAGGACGATATTGACTACTGGGGGCCGTCGGTTGCGCCGCGCCGGCGGTGGGCTGTCATTGGTGTTGCTGTTCGCTGTGCCAATGACTGTGGCGGCTGAGTCTACGGCCACCGCTAACCTTGACGCGGTAATCGTTTCGGGGGACTGGCTGGACACGGCGGACGACAAGCAGGAGAAAACCTACCCCGGGTCGCGAACGGTGGTTGACGCGGAAGATTTGCACGAACGCGGTGCTCTGAATCTGGAGGACGCGCTGCGTTCTGCGCCGGGTATCCNGGTGCTGGACGAAACCGGTACCGGTATTCTCCCCAATATTGGCATCCGGGGCCTCAACCCGCTGCGCTCGGAGCGTTTGCAGATTCTCGTGGACGGCTACCCGATTGCCATCGGCCCTTACAGTAACGTTGGCGTATCGTTGTTTCCGGTCACGCTGGACAGTCTGCAAACGGCGGACGTGGTGCGCGGTGGCGCGGCTGTCCACTATGGTCCCAACAACGTGGGTGGCGTACTCAATCTGACGACCCGCCCGATCCCTTTCGAAGCTCGTAGTACCCTGCGTCAGCGAGTCACTATCGCCGAGGAGAGCGGCAATACGCTTTCGGACACCTACTTCCGTAGCGGTGGCTACGTGAACGACAAGCTGGCCCTGCAGGTTCAGGCTAACGTCAAACGCGGTGACGGCTTTCGCGAGCACAGCGATACCGAGGTCAACAATGTAATCCTTGATGCGAATTACTTTCTCAATGACAAACACGCTTTCAAGACCCAGCTGCAATACTATGACGTGAACGCCGAGTTGCCGGGTGCTCTGAGCCCCCGGGCCTACCGGGAGGATCGCACTCAGTCCCAGCGCCCATATGACGCCTATGACGCGGATATGGCGCGGGGCACCTTCGAGTGGATTTACACCCCTGGTAACGACATCGAGTTCTCCTGGCGCAATTTTGCCCATGACGCCGACCGGACCTTCTATTTCGGTCAGAACCTGGGCGCTAGCACGCACTGGGCCGACCCCTCGGTGCCGTCCGCGCAAGTGGCGGACTCGCCACGCACTTATAAGGTCGTTGGCACCGAACCGAGGCTGACGATGCGGCGGGGTAACCATACGGTGATAGTGGGCACCCGCTACCTGAGTGAGGATGCGCAGTTCGATGTAAACCGCCGGGATCTGTCCAGCGGCGCCTATGCTCAAGTACGCGACTGGTCCCTGGACACCGAGGCGGTGGCGGTTTACGTCAGCGACAGCGTGAGTCTGGCGGGTGGAAAGCTGAAAGTGACGCCGGGCCTGCGTTATGAAGACGTACGGATGGATTTTAGCGATGGCATCGCCGACAAGAAGGTCGACAATCACCCCACGGAGTTATTGCCGGGGCTGACGGTGGGGTATCAGGCCAGTGAGCGGGCCTTCTTGTTCGCCAATGGCCAGCGTTCCCTGGTGCCGGTCCAAATTGCTCAGGTGTCGCGAGGTGGCGACGTGGCCAACGAAACCGCCTGGAACTACGAAGTCGGCGGCCGTTTTGACGTCACGCCCCGGTTGACCAGCACGGTGACGCTGTTCCGCATCGACTATGAAGATCAGATTCAATTCAACAGCAACGCCAGCCGCTTCGAGAACCTGGGCGAGACGCGCCACCAGGGTATCGAACTGAGCAACGAATGGCGGGCCGGCACTGACCTGACTCTGGGACTGGGCTACACCTACCTGGACACCGAGCAACGTAACGGTGAAAACGCCGGCAACGATCTGCCCAATGCGCCGAACCATCACGTCAGCGCCGAGGTGGTCTACGATCACCGTCCATGGACGGCTAGCCTGACCGGGAATTACTTTAGCGAGAGCTTCAGTGACGCCGCCAATGCCGAAGAGGAAACCGCCAACGGCGGCGCCGGAGAGCTGCCCTCCCAGGTGCGCGTCAATGCCCGCTTGGGCCGGGATTTCCCATTATCAAAGGAACGTAACCTGAACCTGGCCCTGTCGGTTCACAATCTGTTCGACGAGGACCACTATTTCCGGGGCGTGGATGTCAGCCCGGTTGGCCGGATTCCGACACCCGGCCGTGCCTATATGCTGGCCGCGCAGTTCGATTTCTGATTGCTCGTTGTGCCCCACGGAGCACACGATGAACCCCGCCACGCGCGGGGTTTGTTGTTTGGGACTGTATGCCAAAATTCAGGTCGGATTCGACGAAGCGACTGTCGGCGTGGGTGGCCGCCAAACGCGTGGGTCAGCGGAGTTGCGACCAGAACGCCTGGATCACCGGGTCCGTCAGGCGCTTTTCCAGGGTGAACAGGCCCACCTCGTAGTCCTCCAGGGCCGGCTCCACCTGCAAGGGGCGGGTGCGTTCGGCCAGCGGGCTGTTCTCCAGCACGATGCGGGGCGCCACGCCCACTCCGAAACCCAGGCTCACCATGCTGACGATGGCTTCGTTACCGCTCACCTGGGCGTAGATGCGTGGCGTGACGCCCAGGGCCCGGAACCACTGATCCAGGCGCTGCCGGGACAGGCCCTCCTCGGAAAGAATCATCGGCACGTCCCGCCAGGCGTCGGCCCGGGCGGGGCCGTTCAGGGCGCCGGCCAGGTCGGGCTGGTCGGCGGGGGCGATGAACAGCAGCGGCGAGCGCAGTATCGGCCGGAACGCCACACCCCGGGGCAGGGTGTCCGGACGGGCGCCGATGGCGATGTCTTCCCGTCCGGTGGTCACCCGCTCCACCGCCTGGGCCGGGTCGCCGGTATGCAGCTTGATCTCAATGCCGGGGTAGTCGTTGCGGAAGTGGCTGAGAATGTCATAGAGGAAGCTGTAGCTGGCGGTCACCGAGCAGTACAGGCTCAGCTCGCCCTGCAGCACGCGGCTGCTCTCCTGCATGGAGTGGCGCAGGCTGTCCCACTGGGCCAGGGCTTCGCGGGCGTACTGCTGGAAACGCCGGCCTTCCGGGGTGAGGCTGACACTGCGGTTGTCGCGCCGGAACAGGGTCACGCCCAGCTCTTCTTCCAAGTGCCGGATGGTGCGGCTCACCGCCGAGGGACTCATATGGCAGCGGTCGCCGGCGCGGCCGAAATGCAGGGTGTCGGCGAGCGCCAGAAACAGGCGAAGCGGGCGGGTATCCATGCGGGCGTCTTCCAATCCGGTATTTCAATAGTCGGCATACTGTGTTGCGAATATATCATTTTACGCAATACCGGGTATGACCTATGGTAGCGACCATTCGTTAACCGTCATTGGGATACAACCATGCAAGTGTACTAC
>FUFK010050055.1_pt1 | contig 13674 bp, 13 predicted proteins | sample 1021851 | NCBI WGS metagenome assembly FUFK01 (sample SAMEA51879418, study PRJEB19060) | metagenome | reverse complement strand
TAAAAAAAATACTATGGAGTTATTGATTTCGTCCCTGAATATTCACAATGCCATTAATTTATTCTAATTCAAGGTATTGTGATTTAGCAGTAAATAGATAGACTTTCATCCTTAAATAACAAAAGTAGATACAGACACTTCAAGAAACCTGGACATAAAAAAAAGGTAACAACATGATCTTCATGAAATTACCTTTTTAATCTTCTTTAATAAGTCGGGGTGGCAGACTTGATCAGGCCTCCCCGTATCCCTTTAAATTCAATACATTCCTTAATTTCTATTACTTCAGGTGACCGATTAGGTAACTTCTAAAATGATATGATATAGGTTTATTTGAGTCTAAAATAAATAAAAACAGAAAAACCACCAAGAAGTGACTGCATTAAGTACTGGTCTCACTTAACAGACTGGGAAACGTAATTTTTTTACTATAATACAGCTGATCAAAATAATTCTGTAGAGTTGGATCGGGAACTATATATAAATCTGAATTTGCTAATTTTTTAAATTTAGCTGGATTTTTTAGATAGATGGCACACACATCTAATTCATCTTGAGCTAATAATCTCTCATGAAATGATTCTCTTAGTTTTAAAAACTCTATAAAACTTTTAATGTGGTTATTTCTTAACTTTTTTAAAGTTAGAAGGAAAGTCTCAAAATCATCTATATAGGAAACCCAGGGATAAGGATCTTCATTATGCTCTCTTTGAAGAAGAAAACCCAGGTTGGTTTGAACCGGACCAAACCTTTCTAAAGTTACAACAATGCTAAATATTTCACGAATACTTGATGTATCGATAACAGTCGACTCGCTTTTCTTATTCATGCTTATTTCTATTGCATTATTTTGGAGCATAGCATCTTCGACTTCCATACATTGATCATATCCATTTTGGATGGAGGACTTAAAATCACTTTGAATCCTGATAAATGCTTTTTCTAAATCTCTTAAAGGTTCTCGAAATTTGGAAGCTTTACATTCAATGATGAATGCATTATATTTTGAGACAACCAAAATATCTTTTTCATTATTACTATTTTCAATATAATAGTTTCGGTAGATTTTATAGTTTCTTTCGTTGCTAAAGAATTTTGATAAAATAGTTTCTACCTGATTTTCAAAAACCTTTTTTCCACGACGGCTAATTAAATGGTCTAACTCCTTTTTACTTTTTCCAACTGTTTGAAACAACTTATAATATATAGCAGTAGGGATATGTTTTTGATAAATATGAATGAATTTTCCATTAGAAAGTTTAATAATAGGACGATTTTCCAAAGGATTTTCTTGAGTATAGAAAATATGATTTAACTGATCTTCAATGTTGATTGAAAAAAGATCACAAAAGGTATCAACTACAGTACTTTCAAATTTTTCAGTTATATCTTCTTTTTTGAATAAAAAAGGTTCATGAGGGGAATTTAGAAAATCAAAAAAAGCATCCGGTAAATCATAGAATTTTTTTTCGAATTCTTCTTTACTTATACTGCCATTATATAACTTTTTATGCAGTACTTGAAATTCATCACTAAACACAAAGGCTTGACTTTCTATAGATTTCTTTTTGAATAACTCTTCAAGATATCTGCTGATATTTAATAAATCATCCAAACTTATGCCAAGTCTTTTTAATATTTTTTCTTTATATGGCTGAAATAATCTGACAATATGGTTGATCTCTTGCTCTAAATAATTTAATTTGCCATTTTGAAAATAATTCATGAAGGTGGATTCATGAATAAGTAGTTTAGTTTTATCGTCTAACTTTTTTAAATAATCGGGACTAAAATTTTCTTCCAAATAGATATATAAAATTTCATTTAATTTTTCTACTATTCCCGATAGGTAATCATCATTTTTTCTCGAAAAATAAAGATCTTTTTCTCCATCAGTATCTGATGATAATCTTAAGGCTATAAGGTAAAGAGAGTCTCTATATTTTGATTTTAAATTTTTCGAAAAACCACAATATGGACGAATAGAATGATTTCTAATGAAATCAGCAAAAAAGCAAACAAAACTTTCCTTAGTATAAATAGAAATCATCTTTTGGAGTTCCAAAGATTCAATTTCAACTTTAGATTTAGCCATGGAATATTTTATTCAATTTTTTTGAGAACTTTAACTGGGCATTCCATCAATATTTCCCAAAATGGATTCTTTGAAGAATTTCCCGACCAATACTTTTCCGCCATAATTTCCATTCCTATTATACTTCCTCCTTGTCTTAAATAGGACATATCAGCTTTGAAAAAATTGTTACATTCAACTTCATAGATCTCTCCATCTCCATCAAAAGTTGTTGCCTTTAATTGTCTGGCATCTTCCAAATTCAAACACCCAAAGGATACCGTAAATCTAGAATTTCTTTGAGGGAATTTTAGTTTTCGTACTAACTCAAAAGTTATTTCTATCAAAAAATCATTATTAGTAAAGCCTTGATTGGGACCAGTAGCTTGATAAGGGTTGAGTAAGAATATTTCACCATGTTTAGAAATCCCATCAGGGAATTGTGCTTTATTAAAATTTTTGAATTCATTGGATGAATACAAATTTTCAGCTTCAATACTATTCTCAAATTGACCTAACTTGAATTTATTAATCAAAGTTAGATCAGTTCGAGTAACATGAAAGAATTTTGCCATAATTAAGTATGGTATTATTTTTGTTTTTTAACCATAAAAAAACCTTGTATAAATTATTCTAATAAGTAGTTTTACTGGCTATAATTAAAATAACTTCTCCCAATCGACTAAAAATTAACATTGAATATTTCATTCATATGCTTATCTTAAATTGATTTTTATTATAAAGTTTTCAGATTAAAAATTAATCAAAAATTTACTACTATTGGAAATAGTTTATTTTTAAATTCAACGTATTAATATTTAATTTGCACGACTTATTTTTAGAAAATTAATTTTCCTTTCATTTATAATGACTCGAATACAGAAATTAAAACAGAGTTTAGAAAATAAAAAATACAAAACAGATTATGAAAAATTCTTTTGGCTTAAAATTTTAAAAGAAGAACTTAAATTGATAACTAATAAACAATTTTGTATAATGGTTAAATACATAGCGGGGAAAGAAAATTTTTCTCAGAATAATGTAACAGGTCAATATTCTTATCTTCTGAAAACAAATCATCGCATCTACATACATTTAAATCCGACATACGAGAATATGCTTCTAAGCCAGGAGAAAAAATTTAAACGTCCTCTAAAATTATTTTAACCACTATGGAACCGTGAAAAAAATTACTAATTCAAGAGAAAAGTTTTGCAATCTAATTTGAAATTTCACTTTCTTTTAATCAGAAATTAAGGATATTTAAATAAACGGTAAAGTGCAAAATATTGATTTTTATTTTTTGTATTTTCTATTAATCTTTTTCGGTAGATTAGAAATATTAAAACAGTTAAACTGTCTTTAGCCTTCTAGAAACTTCTCCAAATAAGCAACTTTATCCTTTTCTGCCTGCAGTAATCGCTCATATAATTTTTCTTTTTCTTCGTAAAGTTCTACTATCTTATCTATTGGATTAAAGGTTCCTAAATTATTACCAAAAGTAGCTCCCTGGCTATGACTAAAATCGTTATCATAGACACTATTAAAAAAATTAATAGCCTTTTCCTCAGAAAAATTTTCAATAGCATGTCTGGTTACTCCTAAGGCCTTTGCAACATTATCCAGTTTTTCAACCTCTATTGATTCACTTTGTTCCAAATGAGAAACGCTTTGCTGACTAATGCCTAATTTTTCAGCAAGAGTTTCTTGCTTCATTCCTCGAAGTTCGCGAATCCTGGCAATCTTTCGCCCTATATGATTTGGTTGAGTTACTGTTTCCATATTTCAAAGATATTAATTCTTTTCCCAAAAATAATGCTTTTAACTCTTATAGGTAAAAAACAAGTATTAACGAGTTTTTTACAAATGGTTTTAGTTCCCTACGGCATATTTATTCTTCAAATTGATGAATAGAAATCCAGAAGTGAAACTCAATAAAATTTTAGAATATGAAACCAAATGTAAACCTTCCGCAGCTTTTTCCCTTTAAAAAGGAACTTCAAGATTTAATTCAGCAACTATTGATTATCATTGCACCCGATGCTATTTACCTGTCTTCAGTTCGGAAAGAACCAACTCAACTATATGCATTGCATTTAGTTGTAAATTCTGCAAATGAACCTTCCAAAGAAGAATTGGATTTACTCAAACAAATAGATGAAAAATCGCCACAATTTTATCTACAATGGAGTACGGCCAGTCAAATACGAAAATCTTTAATGGCCGGAGAAATTTATTATTTAAAGCAATGTTATTATGGGGAGATTGTTTATCTAAGGGAAGATTCAAAAGATCCTTTGGCCAATACTACGTTTAAAGGTACTACGTTGCTCACAAAGATTGAAGAAAAAACAGAGCATGATTTTAATGATTTCGTCGAACTTTTTAGTATTACTTATGATCACTTCCAAAACGAAAACTATTACAAAGCAACACGTGAAATTACAAGCATTTTAGTTAAGTTATTTAATTATGCCGAAACCCTCTTTAAAGGAAAAACAATTAATGGTATTTCTCTTTCAGACAATGTAAAATATTTAGCTGTCTTATACCCGGAATTTCAGAAGCTATTTGATCCTGACAACGATAAAATAACCGAAATACTGGGATTTCTAGATGATGTGGATGGTTTAGATTCTAAAGAACATAAAATTTACCGAAGTGAATGTCACCAAATGTTCGTTTTGGGAGAAGTTGTGTTTCAAATAGTCCATGATATCGCTAGGGGAATCCTTTCCACTTGCCAGAATCTGGAAAAACTACGGAATCCTTCAAAAAGCATACTAATATCTGGAGAAAATTTACAACTTCCTTTTGAGCTAACACTTCAGGAAGTTCTGGATTTTTTGCGTTCAGAGTTTAAAGTACATTCCGTATTCTTAATTAGTAAAGAGCAACATAGCATTTTTGAGAAACAGAATTTTCAAAAAACAGAAGAGTGCCAGTATCACCGCTTTAGGTGTACATTATTATTAGTAACTAAAAAGCCTGTATCACTAACGTCAGCAGAGCTGATGGATCGGGTATTTAATCACACCGGAAAGCGAATGAAAGTATTTTTCATTTTTGAAACATTTCCGAAAATTCTTGATAAATTGAATCATGGTAATAACTTTCTTGATCGTGTATTAAGAAAGCAAAACAGTATTTTTCAAACTGATCAGCAACTTTTTAAATTTTTGGACGGTAAGCCTACTTACTATCCCCAAAGCTGGCAGCAAATAAATAAAAGATGGAAATCCAGAATAGGCCGGGCAAATTATTTGCTTGATTTAGCCTATGTCATTGATCTAGAGGAAGACCTTCTTGCCAATTTAGTTCTCATTCAAAATGCGCTCGTTCAGAGCTGTATCGGAATGTTGAATGTTTTTTGGGAATACCAACCTTCATGCATTTCGCTGCCCTACTTAATTCAATTATGTAGTACTTTCTGTGATTTCCCAAGGGATATTCTTCTCAATACCTCTTTTGAGTCTCAGCGAATGTATTATTTGATAACACATGCTCAGCAGCATATCAATTACAACTATCCGTTTAAAATTTCAGAGAAAGATACAGAGAAGGCTTATCATCTTTGTAACAAATTTATTACCGAGGCCGAGAAAATTACCGAACGTAAGTTAGCCTACTTAAAGATGAAATCTTTTCAACGGAATAAACCATTGCAATATAAAACGACATGAAAACTAAAGAAGAAAAAATAAAAGCATTGGAAGATATTCATCAATTACATCAAAATCTTTCAGGATTATTGGAACCAACCTCTAGAGGGACTTATAAAGTAGCTTTTGAAGTTAAGGACAATTATAATCTTCTTAATAACATTATTAGTCTTTTGGAAGTATGTGCCTTTGCGCTTGATGGTAATGGCATGCTATTATTGCCTTCCAATCAAAACGCTACAAAAGAAGATAGTGTTTGTAGAGTATTAGAGTTAGTAATTTCCCTGTTACCTGATAGCCAAATGCATTTTTTAGATCGAGTAACAGAAAAATTATCTGAATCTGAAAATGAAATATAGAAACACCTTAAAAAAATAACTATGAATCCGAATGAAGAAGCACTGATTGCAAGTTTGCACCAGCAAGCCAAAGATCATGAACCTACGCTAAAACTACATTCATTTTTGCAAGTAAAAATTCGGTAAACGACCAAAACAGACAATCATTAAAAAAGGGAAATGACGCTTTTACCTGCATTTCCCTTTCTAATTCCACTAGGGGGTGACTCTTTGTGGAACATCTAAAGTAAGGTTATGTTAAGACTAATATACAAATTTATCTTTGCAACCTCCGGGCGCAAAGCAAGACTGTCATGACAATGACACATCTTGCTTTGCTTTCATTTTCTTAATTATAAAGAACCATTATCTGGATCATCAAGACTATTCTCATTCATACCAGAAAGGAAACCGATATTAAAAGGAGTTTGATCAATATCTCTATATTAAGACTAGAAATCACCCAACTGTTTGCGTACTAAATAATTGACCATTTACTTTTTTTACCTGGTGCATTTTCCTTTTTCTAAATTGAATGTGGTACTCCGGTCAGACTGAAAATAATTCACCCTAATTACATTTACTTCTTTCAGAGCTGTTTGCATTACCTTTTGATACAATTTTAATTTCAGGATTTGAAATTAGATAGGCCTTATAAATAGCAAAGCGGCTTTATGCAGGCCGTTAACTTCAAATCCTGTTTTTTCAGTATCAAAAGGTAAGGCTATGAAAACTGCAAAAATATTGAAAGAATGATCGCTCTTTTATACCCAAAGGTTAGTAATGAAATTGAACCAAGCGGACTTAAGTTAAAAAAGTAATTCTCTATAAGATACATAAGATTGACAAGTTACTTTTTTAACTTGTGTCCAAGATAGTTAAATGAACCTCTTTTCCTGACACGGCGCCTTGGCGAAGAGAAAGGAAATGTGGTGAATAGTTTTGAGGACTAGGCTATTTGGTTCAAATCTGTGTTTTTTACTAAAAAATATACCGAGTTTATTGCGCTAAGAGGCTTTTTTAGTAAAAGAAAAAAATCGCATTTGTTCATTTCATATAATTTTGCAGTACTTAATATCAAATGAAAACAAATCTGTGGAAATAAAGTTTGTAACGCGGCTCTGCCCGTTACCCTCTTGCTTTTCCCCCTTTAAATTTAACTCAATAAATTTTGATTAACTTTAATCAATAAAAGAATTCGCGTTTATCCCTTAATTGCAATACTGAAAAACTAATTTTTATTAAGGTAAAACATCTTACAAACTATTTTTCTTAAAGATATTTGATAAAATGAAAATTCCAGGAATACTAAAATTAATAACCTTATTCTGTTTTATAATAAGCATTTTTGGATGTGAAAATAATCAACTGGTAGGAGTAAAAAATGAAAAAACGGGTATAGAAAATTTAGTTATAGCTGGAAAAAATGACAACCTATTTTCAGAAATTCTTGGCGAAAATCGGAAGATCAGTGTTTACATACCAAATGGTTTTAATGAAGAAGAAAATAGCAATAAAAAATATCCAGTAATATATCTACTTGATGGACCTAGTCATTTTCATTCTTTAGCTGGAATGGTTAGACAATTAAGTAGTATAAATGGAAACACTGTACTACCGGAGATGGTCGTTGTTGGAATTACAAATACCAACAGAAGCAGGGATCTTACTCCAACTCATGTCGATATTGACTTTTTTACAAATGATAGTATCAGATATTCTTCAGGAGGTGGAACTAAATTTTTGGATTTTATTGAAAAAGAATTAATACCCTACGTTGAAAAAAAATATCCCGCAAATAGCTATAGAACAATAATAGGTCATTCTTTCGGTGGTTTAACGGTAATAGATGCTCTTATAAATAGAAAAGATTTATTCAAAAATTATTTGGCAATAGATCCAAGCTTATGGTGGGATAATATGAATTTCAAAAATGCTGCGGATTCTATATTAACCAATGGGAAATTTAAAGATAAGTCACTTTTCTTAGCCATATCTAATACTATTTCTCCAGAAATGGCTATTAAGGAAGTACAAGTTGATACGAGCAAAAAAACAGCACATATCCGGTCAGAATTAGAACTTTCCAAGTCAATAGAGAAAAATTCTGAAAATAAATTGAAATTTAGATGGAAATATTATGAGGATGAAACGCATGGAAGTGTTCCATTAATTGCAGAATATGATGGACTAAAATATTTATTCAAATGGCATAACTTTAAATTTAATGAGATCATTTTTAATTCAGAAAAGTTAAGCACAAATGAGCTTTTAGAAATTCCTGTGTCTCATTTTCAAAATGTTTCAAGAAATTTAGGGTATGAAGTTATTCCCCCTTTCGATATTATTAATATTATAGGCTATACCCTTTTGGAAGATAAAATGCCAGCTAAAGCATCGGCTTTTTTTGATTTGAATATTACAAATTATCCTGACGATTCGAAGGCATATTCCTCAAAGGGAGATTTTTATATAGCACAAAATGATACTTTAAATGCAATCAAGATGTTTGAAAAAGCCTATAAATTAGATTCTAGTGATTTTTATCTAAATAGAATTGAAAAACTTAGAAAGTGAGAATGTGAGGATTTATTTAAATCTGTTTAATAACTAAATAATTACCGAAAAATCAACATCTATGAAAATTAAAATTTTGCTGCTATTTATATTCTTGTTTAATCTATCACATTCTCAATCTACAAATTCCCAAATCGAAAATTATTTAGATAATTTGAATGAATCAGATTTTTCAGGAGCAATTTTAATTGCTGAAAATGATGAAATAATTTATAAAAGAGCTTACGGACTTTCAAGTATAGAATACGATGTAAAAAACAAAATTGATACGAAATTTAATATCGCTTCAATTACAAAAATGTTTACCGCTATTGCAGCCTTGCAACTTTATGAGAAAGGAAAAATAAACCTTCAGACACCAGTAGGAAAATATTTACCGGATTATCCTAACGAGATTGTTAGAAACTCGGTAACTGTACACCAACTCTTAACACACACTTCAGGTCTTAACAATTTTTACGTGAGTGATTTGAATAAAATCAAAAATTCAGATTACGAAGAAATCTCTGATTTTGTACCACTTTTTGCTAATGATACATTATTATCTAAACCAGGGACAAAGTATGATTATAGTGGAACAGGATTTGTGGTTTTAGGTTTAATAATTGAGAAAGTTTCAGGAGAAAATTATTACGATTATATAAAGGAGAATATTCTACAACCAGCAAATATGTTGGCAACCTCAGAAATTCAAGTAGATTCAATTGTAAAAAATAAAGCAAGTGGATATACATCCGGTTTTGGTCAAAATAAAACACTAAAAAAGAATGAGTATTACTTAACTAAAGCATCTCCAGCTGGATTTTACTATTCTACAGCTGAGGATCTATTTAAATTCTCAAAAGCTTTAAGGAACTATCAATTACTGGATAAAGAAACAACCGATTTAATGTTGGAACCTAAAGTAAAAGGCTATAATACGCATTTAGGATATGGTATTGATATAGACAATAGATACAACCAAACAATAATTGGACATAGTGGTGGTTGGTATGGGATTCACTGCGAATTAATGGATTTCATGGATGATAATTACACAATTGTAATTTTATCCAATATCGATGATGGAGGTAAATTTGGAGCATCAAAAGTAGCCGATTACTTTAAAAGCGTAATAGCAGAAAAAGAATTAGAAAACTAGACTAATATTACGTTAAAACAGTATACACCGTTTAATTGGCAAAAAGCGGTATCTGAATTAAATTCTATAGCTTAAAACTGCAAAAAGGAAAACAACTAGCGGAATAATTCGTGTAGATCATTCTGATAACTGGGACAAGCGAAACCGTTAGCTATAATGCTCAAGAGGGGCTTGGCTTGACGATTTAATTAATCAAGAATATGCAAAAAAACATTTTAATAATATTCTTTTTATTCGTTCTGAACATTTGTTTCGCACAAAATTCCTATTACGATTACAGCAATCAAAATACTGAATTAAAAGAAAATGTTTTAATTAGAATGATCGATGATTTAGGTTTTAAATTCTATGCGGTCACTGATAATTTATTAACTAGAGAATTAAATGAAAACTTCCCATCAAGCAAAATTCAACTCTTATTAGAAGAAACATATAAAATTTCTAATAACTTGAAACAAACCATTCCTAATTCTAAGGAAAATGAAGTTTCGAATTTAAGTAATAATACCTTTTTAGATTTAAGAGAGAATACTTTATTAAATCTTCAGAAATTAAGCGAAATTTTCCGAAGAAGAAATGATATACTTCAAACATTAGATTTTCAGAAATTTACGAGTTTGTTGAATTCGGCAAATCTCTATTGTGAGGAAATTATTTCTTTCAGAAGAAGTTTAGGAAACCCCTACGTTCCTGTCAATAACAATATAAATAGTCAAAATTTAGCTGAAAATTTTGATCAGATTCGAGGTGCAGATGGGTTAACAGATAATCAATGGATTTCCATAATGAGAGGTGGAGGTGGTTATGCCGCACCAGATCTCATTAGAAAAACAAACAGAGAGAATCACAGAAAATTTATATTGCTTAAAAAACAGAATCTGGCTAAAGTAGAAACAGGTCAACTCCAAGATATCAAAACATTTTCCAATGATATTGATGGCGACATTTATATTTACAGAGACCTTCCTCCCGAACAAGTTTCAATTTTATATACTACTGATAACGAATTAATAAAAACTGTTTTAAACTGGATAATATTCATAAATGCCGGTAATCCAACAGAAATAACGAAAATTTTCAGAACAGGTATAAATGAAAGTTTTAAAAAAGATAAATCACCTTTATTCAATTATCAAATTAATAGAAAGCTTGAAGATCATAATCACAATCAAGCTGTTCTATCTTTCTATCCTAGAAATATTCAGTTTTCCGACACTGTTCAGAAAATAATCTTAAGGAATTACGAAATTGTATTTTTAAACCAAGAAAATAAACCTCTTTTCTTAATTAAGAATATCAATGGAGATTTATTAGAGCGTATAAAATACAGTATTAATCAAATGAGAAATGGTATAAATGAATACGATGACTCTCTAATGAATTTGAATAAATATTAAGAGATAACAAAAATTTCAATCAGATCGCTTTAAAGCCTAAAATTGCCAACAAAGAAATGGGATAAAGAACAATTAGTTATCATTCAAATTAATAAGAAAATTAAAATCTAATTAATTACAGTAATAATCTTAAAAATACGATATGACATCTTTGGTAATTGGAGCACACCAAATAATTTTAATCTTAATCTTTTCCTTAATTCCTTTAATTGCAATCGTCGATATTGTTCGTAATGAATTCCCTGGAAACTACAAATTGATCTGGATATTGGTAGTCTTATTTTTCAACCTTCTTGGAATATTCTTATATTCTTGGATTGGCAGAAAACAAAGAATTAAAAATTTGAAATAGGGTCATAAAGCTAACAATGGTTCATCATCGATAAATGCAAATCCAATCAAAAAAATTGCTATATTTATAAAGCGTGATTTGGATTAATACAGATCAATAAAATTGAAATTTTGAGTCCGATTCGGTGACCTTTCAAAGCTTAAAATTTGAAAACCCACTGATAGCAAGGCAAATAGAGATAGGTGTGCGTTCTGCCACAATTTTCAACAATCCTTATTGGAAATTATATAAATTGATTTGATTCATCGTTTTTCCTGTCTTATGCTATCTTACTGGAAATAAAAGAAATGAGGAGCACAAGGATTTCTAAATTAGATGAGATGCCACTTTTAAATTTATAATTATCCACCTAATTTTAATTGAAGCTCATTCATATCTTCCCCAATTTTTTGTTCAATAACCCGGGCATAGATTTGCGTCGTTGAAAGTTTGGTATGTCCTAATAATTTGGATACAGTTTCTATGGGCACACCGTTCGAAAGTGTTACGGTGGTTGCAAAGGTATGACGGGCTACATGAAAGCTCAGCTTTTTATGTATGCCGCACTGGCTGGCAATATCTTTAAGATATTTATTTGTTTTCTGATTGGAATATATAGGTAATAAAAATTCAGATTCTTGATTGTTTGGGTATTTATCCAGTATTGTCTTAGCCTTTTCCAATAATGGGATTTTCATGGAAGTCTGACTCTTTTCCCGAATACAATGTATCCAGTCTCTCCCGTCAATTCCTTTCACTAAATGATTTCTGGAAAGTTTCTTTACATCAACATAAGATAAACCTGTATAACAGGCAAATAGGAAGATGTTCTTCGTCTTTTCCAAGGTGATACTGGTAAATATAGTTTCTTCCAATTTTTGGAGCTCTAATGTGCTTAAAAAAGCCCGGTCAAATTTTTTGAATTTCATCTTATAGTCCCGGAAAGGATTTTTTATCATCCATTCTAATTTTATAGCTAGGTTCAATAGTTTCTTGAACCGTTCCATATGCTTCATAACCCCATTATTGGTCAGTTGAAGCTTTCCATTTTTATCTTTTTTTCGTCTTAGATACTTTTCAAAATCGATCACAAAAGAATATGACAGGTCTTTAAGATAAGTATTGGAAGTTCTAACTTCTTTNTTCAAGTAATCTTTAAGATAGCGTTCTGTGGTCGTATAGTTTTTTAAAGTACCCGGTTTTAGAACATCTTTCATGTGCTCGTTGTGGTAATCAAGAATGTCAAGCAGTGTTTTACTGGTATCATCTACACCTAAAAAACGTGACTTAATAGCCTTGGCGGTTACAAGCTTGTTTTCTTTCTGAAGGGTTTCCTGGCAATCTAATAACCTGGAATACGTTCTATCCAAATATGCGTTAATAATTGTTTTTTCTGCCTTTCGGCCTTTAATTCTATGCGCATCGTGATCCCAGGAATCAACCGGGCAACTCCGTTTTAGACTGATCTCCGCTCGACGCCCATTTACTGTTACCCTGGCATAAATAGGGGCAACACCATTTTTATATTTAGTGACATTGAGCCAAAACAGGATACTGAATGTGATTTTTGTTTTCATTGCCTTCTCTTTTAAAAGTTAATAATTGAGATAAACGAAAATCAAATCACTTTAAAAAGTCCGGAAGGATACAGAAAGTTAAGAAAAAAAAGGTAACCGAATAGGTGACCGATTAGGTCGCTTTAAGGATGGTTTTAAACGAAAACAAATGACCTTCAATTTTATTAAAGTATTGAAAATCATTTGTTTAGGTATTATTTGATGTCAAGTGAAACATTAAAAGTCGGGGTGGCAGGATTCGAACCTGCGGCCTCCTGCTCCCAAAGCAGGCGCGATAACCGGGCTACGCTACACCCCGAAAAATGCATTGTTTAGAATTAATTGGGCGGCAAATATAAGAATAAATCATATCCTACCATGGAAAGTTTCATTTTTTTATATCTTAGTTCAAACATTGCTTTAAAAAGAGAAGAAATATGAAAAAGTATATTGCATCCATTGGTATTCTACTTTCAGTTTATGCCTGTGGTGATTCGAATTCTGGAAACGATCTTTCGGAAAATACTGAAGATCCTGTTGCCGAGCCCGGAGATACTTCTGAAGAAGGTCATCAGGTACCAGCCCCTATCGAAGCTGG
>FUFK010045110.1_pt1 | contig 13676 bp, 18 predicted proteins | sample 1021851 | NCBI WGS metagenome assembly FUFK01 (sample SAMEA51879418, study PRJEB19060) | metagenome | reverse complement strand
TTGAAAAATTTTGGTATATCCACAAAGGGCATCAGTGTTATGGCAGACACCACTATCGGATACAAGATAGCACATAACAATTACCATAAACTATGGATAGACTCTAAAGGTTTTTCTAAAAACGAAGTTGTCAAAGGACTTGTTGAACTAGATTGTTTTCCTATCGTAATGCCTGTTAGTGGCGACATACACATGGAACAAGACGTGAATATTTTTTGGGAATGGCTTAATGCCTTTAAGAGTAACCAAATAGATATATTAAATGACTGTGCCTGGGGATTCGACGTCAAAGAACCAATGTATAAAAAAGATATAGACAAATTTACAAATGAAAGACATTGGTTGGTAGACAATCAAAAACCACAACAGTTTTTTGAGAACTTATATGAACTGCATCAGATGAGTAAGCAGTTCAAACTTATCAACGACAACACAAAAATTATTTTTGTTCGAAATAGAATACCAAGAGCGTTGATCAAAAGCAAGATAAAACCAAAAGCATCACTCATAGCACTAGGCGGTGGACACTATGCTACCGGCACNGACAATCTTAAAAGAATGCTTGAAAATCTTCCAAAAAAGTTGTATTATAGTGATTATCAGCCAAGCAGTTGGGATTGGCATGATCATGTTATAGTAAAACTTTAGAATGAGNAGTTGTAAATTAGTTATTAAAGACGAAGTAAATGTGAAATTCGAGAACCTAAGTCTNGAATGGCGTAAAAGATTATCNAACAAATTCAAATATGAAATACCATATGCAAGACATCTGCCGGCAGTAAAATTNGGCAGATGGGATGGCAAGGTCAGTTTTTTTGGCCTAGGTGGCACCACTTATCTTAATCTANTTGATCAAATAGTNCCAATATTGGACGAGGGTGGAGTATACATAGACATAGAGGATCNNAGACAGAAACACGACTTCGAATTCAAAGCAGTTGATAAAAGTTATCTATCACATCTTCAATGGCCAAGCAATCATCCATGTGCNGGACAACCAATCGAATTAAGAGACTATCAGGTGGANACAATAAACAAGTTTATTGAAAATCCGCAGAGCATACAAGAGATCGCCACTGGCGCAGGTAAGACCATAATTACAGCGGCACTGTGCCAACTGGTCGAANCATACGGCAGGACCATAACCATTGTTCCAAACAAGAGTCTAGTGACACAGACCGAAGAGGACTTCCTTGCTTGTAACTTAGACACAGGTGTTTACTATGGTGACAGGAAAGAAGTTGGCAGNTANAACACNATAGCAACCTGGCAAAGTCTTAACGTGCTTGAAAAGAAAGCAAAGAACGAACACAGCACGGAGTTCAAAGAGTTCTGTGATGGCATACAGACTGTGATCATAGATGAGGTACACATGGCAAAAGCGGATGTCCTAAAAAGGTTACTTACTGGACCATTTGCACACTGTGGAATCAGATGGGGATTGACTGGCACTGTGCCAAAAGCAGATTATGAATTCATGGGACTGAAATGCAGTATTGGTGAAGTGGCAAACAGAATTCAAGCAAGTACATTGCAGGACAAAGGCGTGTTGGCAAACTGCCACGTGAATGTATTGCAGACACAGGATCATCCACAGTTCAANACTTACTCCGAAGAGCTGAAATGGCTCACAACAGATGNAACAAGAATGTCGTGGGTTGCAAAAACTATCAAGGACATAGCAACATCAGGNAANACTCTCATACTAGTCGACAGGATTTCAGCAGGCGAAATGCTTGAAAAGAAAATTAAGGATTCGGTGTTTGTATCGGGATCAACAAAAAACATGGACAGGAAGGAACAATATGATGAGATATCTACTGCAACAAATAAAGTTATCATTGCCACATATGGAGTTGCCGCTGTTGGCATTAACATTCCTAGGATTTTTAATCTTGTTCTCATAGAGCCAGGCAAGTCATTTGTCAGGGTCATACAGTCTATAGGACGTGGCATAAGGAAAGCAGAAGACAAGGACAGCGTACAGATATGGGATATTACCAGCAGTTGCAAGTTTGCCAAAAGACATCTTGGTGCAAGAAAAAAGTTTTACAAAGAAGCCAATTACCCGTATAATATAGAAAAAATAAATTATGAAAATCCTTACACTTGATAACAGGACATACAAACTAGAGAAGATACCGGAATGGGTGGATGAGAATCTAAGATTTGCAGTTTTGGACAATTCAGATCCAGAGAATCCGGACTTCTTCTACATACCTTTGATATTCCTAGAGAGCTTCAATGCTCCTGCGGCGGTATTGGAAATAGGACCACACAAGATAAAAATGCCACTGGACTGGAAGATGTTGATCGGTGAGGCGGGACAATCTGAAATGCATGTGCTACCGATAACCAGTTTGAATGACAGAGGATTTGACGCTTTCACTTTCAACCCGTTGTCTAGTCCTAAACCAGATTTCCATCCTATAGACGTGGTGGACATCTATACAGAAGTCAAATGGTATTTCCCAAAGATCAAGTCTGGTCAGATGTTGGCGGTGCCTTTGACCAATGGACCGAATCCGGTGTGTGCTTACTTTGTGAAGGATATATCAAGACAATGTGAACAGGTGGACTATGGCTCGGTCTGGTAGAAAAACAATCAAGATACCTTGTCCTATGATGAGAATACAAAACAAGGCAGTGTGGATGGATCAAGGTGAATGGGCTAGAGATTTTTTTGGATGGTTAGTAAAAGAGAAAGGAAAATTAGGATTAACAGAATATCACTACATGAATGGTTACATGAAATTAGTTTTTGAAACAGCAGAACACTGCACAGCGTTTGGATTGAAATATGCCGGCAGACAAAAATAGAAAATTTTTTGATTTGAGAAACGGACTCAAAGCCGTTGACTTCAGAAACAAAGATTACTTCGACAGGATCGATGACAAAGAAAAGTCATTGTACAGTCCGTACATGCTGATGAGATACGTTTCAAGTGTTTCATCGAAAGATCCTTTCTACGTGGAACACTACGTTGAGATGATAAACGAGTGTGTCAACAAGCATTGTTTTACACTAGGCAAACACAAGAAACTGCTCTGGATATTGACATCAATGTGTGGAGCAGAAACACAGCAGTTCCATCCATGGATCAAACCTATGAAGCGTGTGCCAAACAAAAGTTTAAAGAAACTACAACAGATGTATCCAACATGGAAAGAAACAGATTTAGAAACACTGGACAAAGTGATCACAGACAGAGAACTAGAGGAGTTGCTTGAAGCACATGGCATCGAAAAAATATAAGTGTCCCTACTGCGGTAAAGAGTTCACAAAGGAAAGAACCTTGCAAGTTCATATGTGTGAGCCCAAGAGAAGATATCTACAAAAAGACGAGAAATGGGTTGTGAATGCTTTCATGGTATTCCAACGCTTCTATCAGATACATCAAAAAAATTCAAAAACGAAAACATATGACGACTTTGTGGCCAGTCCTTACTACAATGCGTTTGTGAAATTTGGCAGATTCATAATGCACATCAACCCTTTGTACCCAGACAAATACATAGACTTTGTTTTGAAATCCAAAGTGAAACTTGATCACTGGGCCAGAGACGATCTGTATGAAACATATTTGATCGAAACAATCAAATCAGAACCTGTAGAGTCTGCACTTCAAAGGAGCATCACAACCATGATGGACTGGGCCACAGAGCAGAACGCACAATGGTCTGACTACTTCAGACTGGTAAACACCAACAGGGCGGTGCAACACATACAACAAGGAAAGATAAGTCCATGGTTGTTGCTCGGTTGCAACGCAGGCAAAAGAATGCTAAAATCATTTAGCGACGAACAATTACAAATGATAGAAAGATTCATCAATCCAAGTTTCTGGCCAAGCAAGTTGAAAAGTTATCCTGCTGATCACATGCTGGTTCAAGACACTGCGAAGGAGGCCAAGATTGTCTAAGATTAATTTAGAAGTTGCAGAGAGTTTGGATTTCGAGGANGGTGATTGCTGTATCACAATAAAAAAGGATGGATCAATTGGCAAGGTAATTGTGCCAAAGATGAATAGAGAAATGTTGGACAGCGATGGATACAAGGCACTACTAGATGTGGTTGAAGTATTACAGCCTGGAGCAAAAGATGAATTCATCAAATACAACGAAATGAAAGGGGGAAGCGTACATTAATGTATTACATTCAAAAATTATTAACTATGAAAAATTTATTAGGTGTTGCTGGTATAGTTGCAATTCTAATTCTACTGGCACTGTTATTAAATTATATGCAAGGAACAATATAATGCCAGACGTAGACATAGACTTCTTTGATCGAGACAACACACTAAAACTTTTTAGACACACACCAGCATCGATAATAAAAGATGGAAAGGCAGAGAAACACAAGACAGGTGTTTACTTCCATGCCGTGCCAGAACATCCTGTGACCGGACACGCTACACTTGATTACAAGAATGCAGAGGACAGAGGATACTTCAAGATAGACTGTTTGAATGTAAACATATACAAAGAAGTCAAGTCAGAACAAGAATTAGTGGAACTTATGATACAGGAACCAGATTGGGATATGTTGAAAGATCCAAAAATAGTTGAAAACCTTTTTCACCTAAATGGCCATTTNAGCATAGTGTCCAAGTTGGAACCACGCACAATAGAACAACTTGCGGCTGTACTGGCCATAATACGTCCTGCCAAAAGGCAACTGATGTACAAGGACTGGACAGACATATTGAAAGAAGTGTGGGTGAGGCCCACTGATGGCAGTTATTTCTTCAAGAAATCACACGCGATTGCATATGCCCAGGCTATCGTTGTACAGATGAATTTGATTTCTCGTGCTAAATATAGTTTTGATGCAACGTCAAAAAACTAAGAAAAAAATAATAAAAAGACGCTCCAAACAACTTACATCATCACAGAAAGACATAACAGGCTATCAGGCAGACAATTGCCTTACAAGATATTTTGAAAAAAATATTTTAAAGAATAGAGATTAAACAGGTCTTCTTACAAGTTGGATTGTTCTTCTTTTCACCCGTTTCTTCGAAATATCAGAAAGCCTCACAGTTGGCCCATGCACTATCTCAATGTCCTTTGAATTAAGAGTCACCAACGTGCTTCTAAAATACCTGAATTGACCTTTGAGGAATATGTTTATTGGTAGTTTACGATTGGACTCATGCCACCATGTTTCACCACATTTTAGGAATTTCATCTTGTCTTGCGGCATCATTAATCTGCCATAATCGTAGAAACTTATGACATTGGCGTCTTCATTCTGCACAATGCCCACATACTCCAATTCGCCCTTTCTGATGAGGCTTAAGAATGGGAACTTGTCCCGTAGCGTGTTAAAAATTTCGTTCATGCTCTATCTATAAATACTGTTAAATATGTACTATGCAAACAGTATCAAGGTATTTAATAAATCAATTGGTAATAGCCTACGTAAGTGGTTTTCATGGGAGGAACTCAAACGTGTACGATAGACGCTTAACACTGCACAGAGGTGTGTCCAACCCAGTGAACTTTACGTTCAAAAATGAGGACCAGAAGGCCCAGGACATCACATCCAAGACCTATGAGTTCAACATCATTGATTCTGAAAGCAAAAAAGCAGTCGTGACTAAGACCCTAACCATACTAGACGACGGCTCTACAGTGTCCACAAAAGGNGATGCGAGTTGCACGATCACAGAGGGCGATCTATTGCCATTGGATGCAAAATTCTACAATTTTGCGGTGCGTGAGGTGAAGTCAGATGGCAGTAGAGAGATTACATATTCAGACACAGGATACGCGGCCGCTGGCACTATTGAACTGCTGGACGGTGCTTATCCAGAGTTTGTGCCAAGCACCAATGTGTCTACCTTTACCACTGGTGGTCCACTTGGCTTCAAATCGGGAGTCATAGACGCCAGACCTGGCATCAACAATAATAAGGCTTTGCACACAATCGCAATATATCCAAAAAACTTCCAAGGCTCTTGGAGAGTACAGGCCACTATGAGTGCGAGTCCGGGTGATTCAGATTTTTTTGATATTACCCTAGACGGCGAATCATCCAGCACTGTGTCATACATTTTACCTACCAGCCAACTTTACCAATATAATTTCACAGGTGTTTACCATAGTGTAAGATTTGTATGGGGTAACGACACTGGCAACACTGGAGTGATTGACAAAATCCTTTATAGACAGTAAAATATAGGATATGAACCTGATCCAGAATACAATTCTGACAAGCCTGCCTGTGGGTAGAAAGAAAACTCCAAGTGGTTGGATAAGTTTCAACGCACCCTGTTGCGTACACAACGGGGAAACAGCAGACAAGAAAAAACGTGGTGGCGTGATGACAAGTGCCGATGGCACTGTGAGTTATCACTGNTTCAACTGTGGCTTCAAGGCAAGTTATGTGATAGGACGTAAACTGACTTACAAGATGAGGCAGTTCATGGGATACATAGGAATACCAGACGACACTATCCGTAAATTGGCAATAGAGGCCATGCGTGAAGAAGAGGGAGATAAGAAATATGAAAAGAAAAAATTTGTTACATTCAAGAGAAGAGAGTTGCCAAAACACACAAGATCACTCGGCGAATGGCTAGAAGAATACACAGTGGGAACAATGGCAACAGAACAACAGACTAAAATAGATAACCTATTGAATTATCTAGCAGGAAGAGGCATAGGTCCAGATTGGTATGATTTCATGTACTCATCTGACAAGTATTGGGACGTTGATAAAAGATTGTTGATTCCATTCTATTGGCGTGGTGATGTCGTTGGTTTCACGGGAAGGATGTTTGAGCAGTCTGACAAAGTGAAATACTACACAGACGTGCAACCAGGATATGTATTCAACATGGACGCACAGGACTGGACAAGAAAGTTTGTCATAGTCACCGAAGGTCCATTTGATGCAATAACCGTTTCTGGCGTCAGCATACTGGGATCTGAAATAAATGATATACAGCGAGAGCTCATAGACGGACTTGGTAGAAAGGTAATTGTTGTGCCGGACAGAGACGCACCAGGAGAGAAACTGATTAACCAAGCAATAGAGTTTGGATGGAGTGTTGCATTTCCAGACTGGGATGAAAAGGTTGAAGATGTGGCAGATGCTGTGTTAAAATATGGAAGACTGTTTACGATTCAGTCAATATTGAAAACAACCGAATCAAACAAGTTCAAAATTGATTTGAAAAGGAAGATGTATGGATAAGGAAATTAAAAGTTTGAAAAAAGAAATTAAAGAATTGAAGAAAATAACAACTGACTTGGACAATAAACTGTCAAAGCACATACATTTCATAGAACAGATTTATGGTCCATTACAGAAATCAATTGAAAAATTCAAGAGGTATTTCAAGTGACAGAATTCACGCACGGCATACAAGGAGCACTAAAAAAACTTATCACAGGTTCCAGTGTTGCATTGGCTGTGATATACACCGTGGGACACATCTGTATAGCAATGACGGTGGTCACTGTGATGACAGGAGCAAGTCTCTGGGAGGCAGGAGCGGTTGCTTTGATAGAACCTAGCATCAATGGTGTTTGGTTTTATGTATTGCATTCACTGTGGAAAAAATATAAAGGACTATAATGGCTGAATACACTTTCGACGTACAGAAACTTTACATGGAGATGCTACTGGCAGATGCAGAATCATTCGCCAGGGCACAGAACATCTTCAAGCCGGAGTCGTTCGATAGGAAATTGCAACCGATTGCCAAGTTCATAAAAGACTACATGGACGAGTACAAAGTGATGCCTGAGGTGGAACAGGTGAATGCGAAGTTTGATATAAAATTAAAATCAGCGAAAGACTTAGATCCAAGCCACTTCAATTGGCTATTGGATGAATTTGAAACTTTTTCAAGACACAAGGCACTAGAACATGCGATACTTCAATCAGCGGACNTGCTGGAGAAGGGCGACTATGCTCCTGTTGAGGACATGGTCAAGGACGCAGTCAATGTGGGACTGACACGTGATCTTGGTACAGACTACTTTGAGGATCCGAAGGGAAGACTAGAGGCACTCAAGGCAAACAACGGGCAGGTCAGCACAGGCTGGGCTAACTTAGACAAGAAACTATTCGGTGGATTCAACCGAGGAGAACTAAACATCTTTGCAGGTGGATCAGGCGCAGGTAAGAGTTTGTTCTTGCAGAATCTTGCGGTTAACTGGGCCATTGCTGGTCTGAACGTTTGTTACATATCTTTCGAATTGAGTGAACACCTCACAGCGATGAGATTAGACGCCATGATGACAAACATTCCAACTCGAAAGGTATTTCCTGAAATAGATAATGTCGAGATGAAAGTCAAGATGTTGGCCAAGAAGTCCGGTAACTTGCAAATAAAATACTTGCCGAGTGGTAGCACTGTCTTGGATGTAAAAACATATCTCAAAGAGCTAGAACTTAAAAACAAGAAAAAAATAGACTGTATACTGATTGATTATCTGGATCTAATGATGCCTAAGAGCAAAAGAATATCGCCGGCAGACTTATTTGTAAAAGACAAGTATGTGTCGGAAGAATTGAGAAACTTGGTTGTTGAGAAACAGTGCGTGTTGGCAACAGCATCACAGTTNAACAGGGCGAGTGTCGAAGAGATAGAGTTTGATCACTCTCACATATCAGGTGGACTGTCCAAGATACAGACTGCTGACAACGTGATAGGTATATTCACATCAAGAGCGATGAAGGAACGTGGCAGGTATCAGATACAGTTCATGAAGACAAGGTCAAGTTCTGGTGTTGGACAAAAGGTCGACTTGGAATTTGACGTAGACAGTTTGAGGATAAGAGATCTAGCNGATGATCCGGAATACAAACAGTTTGACAAACAGAGAAGCACAATATATGATTCATTAAAACAGACTTCCAAGGTTTCAGCATCAACACCAAAAGATGCTAGAACAGATGTGCCNGACCCTAGAAAGGGAGACACAATNGGCAAAGTCAAGGCCACAGTCGAAGGTGGTAAACTGAGACAACTTCTAAACGAACTGCACTCAGATGAAGAACAGTAATGACATCAACTACATATACGAGAAGTTAAGTTCTCTCTATCCCAACTATTCCAATAGGAAACCAAAAGCAAAGATATATTCTAAAGCATACACCAGTTTGATTGGCGTGATGCTTTCTGCACAAAGCCAAGACAAAAGGACCGCGATTGCCTGTAGGCAACTGTTTGCATTGGCAGATACGCCGGAGGAGATGGTAAAACTATCACAGGAAGAAATTATTGAAGCAATCAAGCCTGCAGGTTTATACAACGCCAAAAGCAAAAATATTATTGCAACCAGTAAAATGCTTTTAGAGAAGTTTAATGGCGTGGTTCCTAGAACGCAGAAAGAACTCATGACACTTCCTGGGGTTGGACGTAAAAGTTCAGACATTGTTATGCGATTTGTTTTCGGAGAACCTCACATAGCAGTTGACACACACGTGTTTAGGATGTTATGGAGATTGGGTTGGGCCGACAGTCTCGACGAAGGCAAGGCCTCTATGACAGTAAACAGCACAACACCTAGCAAGTACAAATACGGAGCACACATGTGGCTGATCACTCATGCAAAAAAAGTTTGTAAATCTAGATCACCTGTGTGTGATCCTTGTGTGATTAGTGCCGCCTGTGACAAACGAGATATTGACATTCCAAAAAGCAAACTTCGCCAAAATCTCAACACATAATAATATACGCAGATAAATAAAACTGCTCAAGGCAATAACAGGCAAAAGTAAAAGCATAGGCAAATGAAAGATAAAGAACTGAACGACATAACAAGGCTGTACGATAGATTCATCAGGCAATGTCCAGGCACAGAAGAATACACGCAAAGGCTCGCCGAGGAAACTCAAATCATCCTTAAACTACGTTTCGTAGACTACTTCATACAAATATGTGACATCATAGCAATGACCCGGGACATACCACACATGACACGTGGTAGTGCTGGCTCATCACTTGTCTGCTATCTACTTGGCATAACAGATGTGGACCCCGTGGAGTGGGACATACCCGTGGCAAGATTCCTCAATCCAAACAGAGACGACTTACCTGATGTTGATATAGATTTCCCCCATCACAGACAGGACGAAGTCATGCAGAGGATCTTCAAGAAGTGGCCCGGACGCAGTGCTAGGATATCTAACTACGTGCTCTATCAAGATAAATCAGCAAGGCGTGAAGCGGCCAAAAGACTTGGCGCCAAGGGTAACCTACCCCGCAGGTTCACATACGATTCGCTAGGCATCGACACCAAAGAGGCCAAGCGTATCGAGAACAAATTGAAAGGTAAGAAAAGATGCATATCAAAACACTGCGGAGGAATACTGATGTTTCAAAGACAACTACCAAAGAGCCTGTTCACGGCGGAAAATCAAATACTACTAGACAAAAACGAAGTGGAGGATCTGGAACACCTGAAGGTGGACATTTTAGCCAATCGTGGTTTNTCTCAACTCATAGAAATAGATCCAACAATGAAACTGACAGACTATCCGGAGGAAGATGCAGATACCTCGGCCCTTTTGTGTCGAGGAGACGTGTTGGGAGTGACGCAGGCAGAGAGCCCTGCCATGAGGAGGCTGTTCAGAGCAATACAACCAAAAGGTAGGCGTGACTGTGTGTTTGGCACAGCGTTAATAAGGCCCGTTGCCATATCCGGACGTAAGAAGGCTACCATGTTCCATGACTGGAGCAAGGAACGTATGAGTGACACCATAGTGTATGAGGACGACGCCATAGACAGGATATCCGAGGTGCTGAATATAGACAAATACGAGGCCGACATGTACAGGAGAGCGTTCGCCAAAAAGAACGAAGAGAAGATTATGGAGTTTATCACCAAACTAGGAAATCATCCACGCAAAGATGAAATAATCACAATGCTACAGTCATTGTCTGGATTTGGTCTGTGCAGAGCCCATGCTGTGAACTTGGGCAGACTGATATGGGCTCTCGCCTATCAGAAAGCACACAACCCTGAAAAGTTCTGGAAGTCCTGCTTGAAACACTGTCAAGGATCATACAAGCGTTGGGTATACAGGACAGAAGCAAAACGTGTTGGAATAGAAGTTGTTACACCAAGCAAGTCTGACAGATGGGACACACCAGAGTTCCAATACAGAAAGTATGGCTGGTGGAGCCAGGATGACTTCATGCCAGGAATGTACGTGAAAGAACTGTACCTCGACAAGGTAGAATTTGCAGGCATGATAGCAAACGGCAGGGTGTTCCGTGGAGACAAGGGCAGATACGTAACATTCCTCACACTGGGCGTGGGCAACGGACAATACATAGATGTCACTATCAAGAAGGCATTCGCTTACAGTGACTATGATGTAGTACGAGGCCAAGGAACCATAAGGCATTCCAACAACTCCGACTACGTGGAATGTTTCGATTCAAAAGGATTTAGGCTAGAAAAATACCTGGGGCCATAAGCGTAAAATTACCAAAAAAGCGTTTTTTAGAAAATAACGCGAAGCGTTAAAAAGCGTAAAGCCGGCCTGACCTGAACGATAATTACCTTTATAAATGGGAGTTACACAATGGGCATACACTATGACTACAAAAGCACCAGGGGTGATAAAAAATTGCGTAAGCAACAGGAACGCGAAGAGCGGAGACGCAGGAAAAAGAAAACCAGTGTGCAACAGTCCAAAAACACAATACCAGAAGACGTGGTGCTGACTCTCGACATGTTGACTGATCCCAACAGATGATTAACAAGAGATTATTTGAACAATACGGCATAGACGTNAACAAGAATCTGNAGATCAAGAAAAGATGTCCTCGGCCATTCGACACTGTGCTGATAGACAAGCAGGGCAGTTGCTATGCGTGTGAATGCCAGTCATGGTTGCCACAGAGCATAGGCAACCTGCAGATACAGGAGTTGTCTGAAATATTGCAATCNAANATGGCACAACANNTNCAATCATCCATCACAGATNAAACATACAGNTACTGCAACAACAAACAGTGTTCTTGGTTGTTGGACAAAAAGCCTCCCAAGTGGAAGATCGATATCCCCCAAAGACGGATCAAACATCTACGTTTGGCTATCGACGACAGTTGCAATCTGAGGTGCCCCAGTTGTAGGAAAAANATGATCTTCCACAAAGANGGATCNGCCTATAACCTTGGAATTAAACTTGCCGACAAGGTAAATGATTGGTTACACAATTATGATCATCCCATACAGGCACACATCGGATCCGATGGTGATCCTTTCGCATCACACGTGTACAGGCACTTCATGGCACAAACGCCTCACAGAGACAACATAAAATACTCCATACTCACCAACGGATTGATGTTCAAGGAGTTCCACAAACAAGTTCCCTACGTGATCAGTAACTTGAAAGAATTGGGAGTCAGCATAGACGGAGCGACCAAAGACACATACGAAAAGTTGAGACTAGGTGGTCGCTGGGAAAAGATATTAGAGGGATTGGAATGCATGGCAGAACAGAAGCAAAAGCATGGCTTTAGATTCATTCTACACTTTGTTGTGCAGAAAGAGAATTACCATGAGATGGAAAACATAATCGACTTGGCAGAACAGTTCGGTGCCGACAGAGTATGGCTCAACAAGATCGAGGACTGGGGAACGATGGATGACTTTGGTTCCCAAAACATTTGGCAAACTCCTGAATACCAGGAACAACTATCTAACCTGATATCACGTATCCATAAACGCAATGATAGATTTATTGAGTGCCCTACGCTAATAACCGAAGCGGTTCGTTATAGAAACAAAAACTAAATTGCAGTCTAGGAAACACCGCTGACTTACCTATCTCCACTGTGTGCAGTATGTCAGAACGCAGAACTATGGGCCTGTCACACTCTACCCTGTCTATCTCTTTCCTGTGCTCGTCAAACCAAACATTATAGGTGTCCTTGGTGTTCAACACTGGGAAATTAATTTTGGCCACCACAGGGGGTTGATCTCTGTGTATGTCTGTGCCTATGTTTTCATTGTAGATGGTGAAACTCATATCTCTGACCCTGAGTCCTAGTCCGTCGAACCATTGTTTGCAAGGATTGTTTGGTATGGAAAAATACTGCTGTATCTCCTCCCTGGAAAGGTGATTCCAAAAATCTTTGACTTCCTTGTCGGCAGTGATCCCTACGTAATAGCCGTAAAGGCTGTCTGCTATCTTCTGTTGATTGTCGCAGTCCAGGATATGGTAAGATTTCATCATGCGTATTTAAATACCAGTGCGTATGAAAATTGCAATTACTGGACATAAAAAGGGCATAGGTCAGGCATTTGCAGAACAACTCACTGCACGTGGACATGACATAGTTGGCATATCAAGAAGTGATGGGGAGAACATCAGGAGGGTGGCGCACACCGCCAGTCTGATAGAGCCCTGTGACATGTTGATCAACAATGCCATAAGTTTCTACGCTCAGACAGAACTTTTGTTTGAGGTTTGGCACAGATGGCAACACATAAAAGAAACACATTACATCTGGAACATATCAACAAAACTGTGTGAACTTGACCACGACATCGACATCAACGGGTTGACACTGCGAGAGTCTATGCAGTACAGGAATCAAAAGATGGCCCTGGAGTTGGCTCATCAGCAACTGAACTCGCAGGCCAGCAATATCAAAATGTCTCTGATACGTCCCGGAGATGTGCGTACACAG
>FUFK010043333.1_pt1 | contig 13678 bp, 28 predicted proteins | sample 1021851 | NCBI WGS metagenome assembly FUFK01 (sample SAMEA51879418, study PRJEB19060) | metagenome | reverse complement strand
TTCTGAATTTTCCGAAAAGCCAGGAGGAGTCTGGTTTTGTTCCCAATCTTCCTTATCGATAGTTAGATATACCTTTATTAGATAATCCCACTTACCAAATTCAGTTCTAACCATACTTACTGGTTCTTGAACTTGAACATTATCAATTGGACATTTGCTAATCCAATCATCAAAGAGAACTTTTTGTGAATAATTCAAGAGTTCTCCTCCTGTTCAGTTTGTACACCATCTTTGTCAACTTCAAGACCAAGAAAGTCATCATCATAATGATCAACACTTCCTTCTTGAACTATCTCGATAGCTTCTTCTTTTGATTCAGCTTGAACTTTGTAATCTCTTACATAAGTTGCATATGCAGATACATAATAAGTTTCCATAATTAACCCCACATATCATTGCTATTAGCTTTTGGAGCTCGATCATTAATGATCTTTCTAGTAACACCAAATTGATACTGGTCGAGATCGTCATGGGCTGAGTCTAGAACCCATCCGCAATCCTCCATCAATTCATCGTCAGGTAATTGATCAAAGATACAGGAGATACCATCATCCCCCATGTATCGAAGAATCTCACATCTGTGTAAAATCTTTTCTCTAGTTTTTGAATCCATTGAATAACCTCCTAAGTTTTTGAATAAATAGTTTGAATTTGTTTTTTCTAATTCTTGGAGTAATCATTTTGTTTCTCCAGAATTTAGATATTTTTTAAATAAATCTATAACTGTGGGTAATTCTTTTAAATCTATAGAAGACTTAAAAGGATTCTTGTCAGTTTGATTTAGAAATTTAATGTCAGATAAACATCTAATGACTAATTTCATCTGTTCTTTAGTTAGTTCCATAATCAGTCTCCAGAAATGTGGTCAGGGAATTCTTTCATAGCACAAGAGAAACAATATTTTTCTCCTGTATCGGGATGAGGTTCATATTCATCTAAGCCATCAAACACTAAAGGATGAACACCACATTTAATACATTTAAATGTCATAGTCTCTCCCTCATTACAGGAATAGTATCCATTACAGGTTCTNTTTTTGAAGTACCTTGGAATACACTTAGTGATCCAGATTCATTGCCCTCATCNTCTGACATAGGACAAATCGCACTACCATCATCAAAGATTATTAGTAGAGGTTGATAGTACCAACCACTTGATTCAGCTTCTTGTGGAGTCATGTAGCGTACAGACACAATGGTTCTACCACATAACTGCTTTTCAATTTTTTTCTGCCACCTGTAAGTTTGTTCGGCAGCATCTCTGATTTCTTTTGTTGATTTTGTCATGAGTTTTGTTCCTGTAGTTGTACTAAGTTTTTAATTTTCTGGAGTGCATCATTGTAAGACCAAACTTCATTACGAAATTCATTCCCATAAAGAGTTTTGAATACTTCATCTATGAAAGCTTCTGACCCCCAGATTACTTCTCCAGAATTTGTTTTAATAAATTCCCCTGCTCCTACTTTCATTAGTTATCCTCCTCATATGTTTGCTCTGAACTTGTTTCCATTGATCCAATTTTGTGTCCGTTCAAATCTTTAATGATGTAAGTATCATTTGATAATTTGTTTGAATGAAATTCTAAATGTTTACAGAGATCAACAATTATTCTTGCTGACTCTGTTCCTTCACAGTTATCAAATGCACCATTATCAGTATTGAATTTAATAGTAATCATCATTTAATCTCCGATAATTTTTTTTCAATAGACCTGAAAATTTTCTGATCTTTTTCATACATCTCATCCACGTTGAGTGCATAAAAAATGTCATAAAATTTGTCTGCTAACCATAAGGCTTCTTCTTTACTTAGTCTCATTTTTATCCTCCTCTACTGTTCCTAAAATTACACAAATCTTGTCATAGGTTTCTTGGCCTGATGATGAGAATCTATCGTAATCCCATCCCATGTCAGTAATGAGTTCTAAGAGTCTGTGACCTTGTTCACAGGCTTTGAATACACCCTGTTTATCTGTTGATTCAATATGCATTTATCTAACCTCCTTATGTGCAGTTGAAAGACCATGCTTTCTAAAATCTTCTGCTAATACCTCTTCCTCAAATCTGTCAAACCATGTGCTTTCTAAAATATTCCATAGTCTTACAAAGTTTTTTAACCAATAAACTTGAGAGTTAATTAATTGAAAATTACCATTAAGATAATCATCGGCTGATAGATATGCATCATTGTGTTTTGGCATATCATTCTTGAGACAGAAATCAAAATAGATTTCCTTTAAATAATCGTGCATGATTTTTAAAAGTAAGGTGGATTGTAATCAGTTTAAGGACTTGATTAGGTCACAGATTTAATGACTATTCATCATTCTCATTTCCCCAACATAAACAGCATGACCCAAAATCATACAGTTGACCTTCCATAGATACCGATAAACGACTCTTAGCAGTATCTTTATCCATAAATTCTTTAAGATCATCTATATCTTCTTGCTTATTAGTTTTAGGGTCGCTGTAGTAGGCACAAATCTTGTCAAATGTTTCTTCATTAAATAAGGGTGCATACCATCCATTCCATCTTTGTTGAGGGTTATACCATCCCTCAAATGAGGGTGGCATATCATCAACTCTATTACCGCATGGTAAATAAAATAATCCTCTTTCCATTAGATGTCCTCCTCAGTTTGTAAGTCCATAAATCTCTGAGCATTAACAATTTCGTCTAGCTCAGATTCAGTACATTCTTTTAAATCTTCATCTGATTCATAATTAGAATCTAACTTCCGCTCTTGCATGAGATCGTATTCACTATTTAAAAGTTGATTAATGTATTCAATAGCTCTATCTCTATCCATTAGACTAGACCTCCCCATTGATCTGCCATAGCATCTGCAATGCCTTGAAAGGTTGTTGATCTAATTTTCCATCTATCTTTTGAAGGTGGTAACCAATGGAGTCTATGTCGTTCTTTATTAGGTAAACCTTTGACATCAATAAATTTAGTGCCTTTTAATTTAGGTAGACCTTTTAACCATAAACCTGTTCGCTTTTGTTCTGCATGACCAAATTCATAGGGTTGTATGTAGACAGATGCCTTACCAAGTTTGGAATGTTTTGTTAATGCTCCAACAGGATTTTCAATGCATATGCGAGGGCAATCAGCATCCCATATATCCTCAACGAATTTGATAGCAGCTTGCTGTCTACCATCAGCACGTTTTTCAGCCCAATACTTAGCCCCTGACAGGCTGAGGTGGGTGCAAGGTGGATGGGCTATGATCATATCCCATTTATCATTAGCGATAGCTTCAAGGCAATCTCCTTGAATATGCTTATCACTTGGTTGGTCTGTTGGTAGTAAATCACATGACCAAGCATCCCATCCTTTCTTAGCGAAGGCTTCCCTTACTACTCCGCTATATTCACAGGCAACTAATAATTTTTTCATAGGTGTGTGTTCCTCTAATTAAATGAGTGTGTACAAAAAAGGTTGGTGGCCTTGATAATTACCCTACAGGCAGATAGGTGTACCTGTCAAGGTTTATGAAGAAAATTACATAAATGAATTCTTCGATAGGCCATCTCCAGAATTGGACAGGGGTGTCCACCAGAATTCTGGTTTCGATCAATTTCGATTGAAATTATTTTGGGGTTAGGGTTTAACTTTTCCTATCCTCAATCTCTGTTAGCTCAAGATTCATATCCCAAAGTGGGGTGTTAAATCTTTGTTTGGTTTTGGTGTAGGTAATTTCAAAGCTTTCAAACTTTGCAAATTTTTCTACTGCCTCATAAAATTTTTGGATGTGATCTATACCCCCCGAAATTTTTAGACGTATACGATGTGCTTTGTTAGTAGTCATAATTTAATAATCTCCACTTGATAAACATTCGCACCCATACCCATTGTGAAAGGCTTCAACGATGTCTTTAATTTCTTGAGTCACTTGACTAGCAAACCCATATGAAACCTTCTCTTTATAGGCTTCAAGTTCTTTTAATGTTGAATGCTCATTATATAAATAAACCTCATGATTAATTAAATAATGCCCATCAGAAGTCTTATATTCGACCTCTATAAAAAGTGTGGGGATACTGCATTTAATTGTTTTATTGACCCCATACTGAACATAATTAGTATTTAATTCAGTTATATGAGGTTTAAAAGTACCATCCTCATTTTTTAAATCTTTTATAAAATCCATACAAAAATAATTTGGCACAGTTTTTATATAAGAATGGACGTTTAAAATGTAAAAGTTTTCTTCAAAAGACATTAGTTGAATCCTCCTAATTCTGATTTCATAAATTTAGTTTGTTCTTTAATTTCTTTTGTAATTTTTAAAATAGATTTTTCAATGTCTACGTCACCACTAGGTAAGAAAACATTATCAATAAAAGGAAGTATCCCCGAAACATTACATAAGTCTATGTAGATTGTTTCTAAGTCTTCTAAATGCTTATAAGCTTTTGAATGATAGGGATCATTAGAGAAAGGCATAATTTTAATAAAATAAATTTGAATAAAAAAGAGTTAACCCTAAAAAGGATTAACCCACGCTTTCACCTTATTAGGATTAAGCAATTTAGCCTCTATTAGACTTTGTACATGAGACTTGAAAAGATTATCTTTAATCTTCTTTTGCCCATGTAATTTCTTTAATTCAGTACCATGAATTTCTTTAAAAGTTGAGAGTGTTTCTTCTTTAGTGAAGTACATAATTTTAATAAAATAAATTTGAACAGAGAGAGCTTTTAAAGCCTCTCAGAATGCCTTAAATACTTAGTAAGGTACAAAGGCATTAAGCGAGGATTATAAGAGCTTTTAAGCTATACAGAAATCTAATTTCTTTGCATTATCTTTATTAACTACAATTTTAAAATGTAAGCCAATAATATTAGTTGTTTTATTATCATCGGTAAATCTAGCGTCCGTAATATCCCCATCGATAACGTTGTATGACTTGCCTCTATATTTGAATGTAGTCGGTAAGCTTTGAGACTTCTTAAGATTAAAGGCCGCCGCATAATTTAAGCCTAGTTCTAAAGCTTTTGAGAATGTATCTTCTTTAGATCCGTGGCTTAGCGTAATATGATAATTTAAAGCTTTAATCTTAGAAAAATTTCTATCTATTCTTTTTGAATAATCATAAAATTGAACACTATTTTTAAGAAGTTTATTATCATTCAAATCTATAGCTTTTTGAACTGCTTCAATTACTGAGCCATAACGGATAGGCTCTATATAGATATTAAAAGCCTTTTGTATATAGTCGGTATCTTCAGCGGTTAGCTTAACGCTAAAATCTTCCCACGCATAGTCAGATACACCATTAAGCCTAAAGCCTACCTTTTCAGCGGTTCTATTTTTGGCGTAATGTCTAAAGCAATTAATAACTAAATATCTTAAAAATATTGAATAATCATTCATAAAAGCGTTATTTCTTCTAATTCTGCATTTAATTTTATTATCTAAATAAATAGGATTTCCGCTAGTAATTAAGCATACAGATCGGCAAGAACCCGCACTAGGACAGGCTTTTGGCGTATTCATTAGCATTAATATAGCGGTCGGAATATTTGAGACTTTATCATTTTTAAGCACTTTTGGATTAGTGAAAGTAAAGAAATTAGAATAACTTAAATTGTGCTTTGTTTGAAAGTCTTTGAATGTTTGAGTGTGTTTAGTCACTTTGAATACCTCTAATAAAATAAGGATGAAATTAAGAGTAAATTAACTCTATATAAATATAATAATCGGACTTAATAAGAAAGTCAAAAGTTATTAATATTAATTCTTAAAAGTTTTCAACAGACTTATCCACACTCTCAACATATGGCAATCTTGCCTCTATTGTTTACAAAAATGTCACAAAAAGGGATAAAAATAGGGTAAAAACCAGAATTTTGTCAAATTATTGTTACAAAACCAGGAAAAACTTTACATTTAGTTGTAAATCCGCCTATTTGTGGCGAAAAATGTAACATTAATTGTTACTATTGAGAATGTATCGTTACATTTACAAAAATGTGCCAAAAATGTAACACTTTTAGTCAATTCTTGCAGTACTGTCTTATGGACAGTTCTACATCTCGATATAATTCTCCAGAAAAGTTACAATTTTGTTTACACTATGTAACAATTTCCCCTATATATTTCTTTTTTTTGTTACAATCGTAACATTTCTTAAGGCTTCGCCTGATAGTACAAATTTTTTTTACCCAAAATTGAGGTTTTTTAAGGCGTTGTAGGGGGAGGGCAGGTCGAAGTGTATAGAACTTAAAATTAGGTCTATAGATCTATCAATTGTTTAAAAATGCCTGTATCTCCACAGGATTTCGAGTTATATTCACGAATGACTGGGACTCCAATGCCTAGTGATGCCATGTCTCGTATGCAAATGGCTCCAGAAGTGTATCAATTTACAAAAAATTTCGCTAAAAAACCAAATATTTTAGAAAAAACTGGAAATTTAGTAAAAACTGTAGGAAAAATAGGTCTTAGGGGACTTGGTGAGGGATATAAACAATCACAAGCTAATGAACAAAGGGCTATATCAGAAAAATTACGAAATATGAGTGCTCAGAATGCTGTAGAGGCAACAGCTATGTCTGATCCAATTAAAGAAGAGGAGCCAACAGCAAAATCAAGTCCAGCACAGGCATATATAGATAAGATAAATAAAGAAATAGAACTTGAAAATGTAAAACAGGCAAATAAATTAGAGATTATAGCTGAAAAAAGAAAAGATAAAGAAGCTACTCCACAAACCACATCTGAAAAAGCAGATGATTTGGTAGAACGTGTCAAATCTCGGATTGATGATCCACAAGAACCAACAACTGCTGATGCTTATGGTCAGCCTGTTGTGCCGAATCAAACAACAGAAGGTGTTCTAGATAAAAAAATGGAACAGGGATCTGATATGGCTTTTGAAAACGATACTGTTGCAGAAGTTTTGAGTGAGACTCAAGATAGTCAGCCTTCAAATAGTATTCAAGATATACAAACAGAAATAAAAGGTTATTCAGCACCTCCAGAGGAAATGGTTGGTGCTAGTGCTACATCAAAAAGAGTAAGTAGTTTTTTAGATAAGTTAGGGGGATCAGGTCAACAAAAAATAGACCCAATTTTACTTGCTGCAATAGAACAAAGAGATCAAGAAGAAAAATTCTCTGATCATCCAGACATTGTTGGTGGAGAAGATGATAGTAGTGTTCCTGGACAACTAAATATGGAAGCAAGAGGAATGAATACAGGAGCGACAACAGATTTATCTGCCCATCATAAAGAGATGAGAAAGATGGATGCTATGGAGAGAAATAAAGAAGCGATTGATGAAATTGTAGAACAAACTCCTACACCAAGTGAAAAGCAAGTTGGAAGTAGTCCTAATGTCTTAGCCGGAAAAGATCAAGCTACATTTTTAGCTTTAACAGGTACTCCTAGTCAACAAAGAAAAATAGAAGCAGATCAAGCGAGATCACGAGTTGAACAAAAAACAGCAGCAAAACAGAGAATGTCTGGTATGAAAACACCTTTAACTGAAAAATTTTATCCAACTGATGTTGCACGAAGTGATGTTCAGGTAGGCGGAATGATTGACAGAAAAACAGGTCTTGGTAAATCAGTAGGTATTTCTTATACACCCATGAATGGTGATACAAAAGTTGGATTTAATATTATGAGTGATCCTATGAAGCCTACGGAGGTAGGTACATTTGATTTTGTTGCTTCGCCAGATACTATGAAATCATTAGAGTCTCGCGAAGAAGATAGTTTAGGAACTAAAAGTTTTGGAAAACTATTTAATATTGCTAAACAGAAAAAACAAGGATTTAGCGGTATCGAAATGTAACCTTTGCTAGATTTAAATTATTAAAGAAAAATTATGACTAAGTTTTTACTACCAATCGCAATCAATGTTATCAACAAAGCAGTTGATAAAATTCCTGAAGATTTAGATGATCTTCTTAAAAAATTTGTTGTTTCACTTCTAAAGAAGGCAGCAGCAAAAACTGGTAACAAAGTAGATGATTTACTTGTTGCACAATTAGAGAAAGCACTCTTTGAATCCTAAACTATGGTTGTTGTCACTAACCTCAACAGAAGATTAGATAGTCCAGCTGATAAAGCTTTTCAAGAGGGTAAACCTGTAGCACAATTTATTACAGGTCCTACAAGGTCTGCTCAAGATTTTCAAGCACCTAATCCATTTCTAGGAAAATTTAAAACTAATCCTAGAAGTGATAGTTTTTATCAAATGTTTGAAGATCCTGAAATATCTCAGCAAGATATAGATAGTCGAGTTGGTTTTTATGGCAACACGTTTGAAGGATTAAATAATCAAAAGGCTCAAGAATTTTTGAGTAAATATCATGCAAATCTAGGGGGAAGTAATACCGCTGAAGGTAAGCAACTGATTGAGCCTGATAGAATAGTAAGACCAGAGAACTTAGCTCAATTATCTTCACAACCAGCAGCTGGAAGCAGTGGAGTACAAGATCCTAATGTAACTGGCAAATTCCCAAGTAACTCGGTGGCAGTGTAATGGCAGCAGCGAAAGTAGCAGCAAAGATGATGGCTGGTCAGCAATTAGGTAAATTTTTTGACAGTATCTCAAAAGCAGCAGGTGTTGCAGCTAATGAAGGTACTCAAGCTTTATTGAAAGCAGGAACTGGTAGATTTATGCCTAATGTTGCAGCTTCTGAATTACCAAGAATTTTAAGAGCTTCATCAACAAGTTTATTACCTAAAGCAGCAGAAGGTGCAGCTAGACTTGGTGTTGCAGGGCTAGGTTTGTACGGAGCAGATGCAATATTTGATCAGCAATCTGCACATACTCAACCAATGTCTAGTGGCACAGGAAATAAAGAAATGGATAATTTTTTAATGAGTCAGGCACTTCAGAATCAAAAATTTATGCATGACATGCAATTAGTATCGGCAAGAGCTGAATCAAGAATTCCAGGTGCTCAATATCCGGGATCTTTAATGAATATGACTCAAAGATCAGACATTCTTAGAGATAGAGCTGAGGCAGAGCGTTTATATTCAGAAGCTGGAGAAATAACAAATAGAGAAGTTCAAGGTATTGCAAGGAGTATATATGGAACTGGACTCCGTGCATAGTGATTTTATAATTTTAAAAAAGGTATAAACGATGTTAGGTAGTATTGACACTGGTGGTTTTTCAGAGGCAAGTAAAGCTGCCATGATGGACTCTGATTATTTTAAGCCTAAGAAGAGAGGTAACCCTTTTAGTTTTTTACAAAATCAAATTTCAAAATTAAGAGATGATGACGATGATAAAGATAGAGATGATGATTTTCTAAAAGATTATTTAATGAAATCATATATGCCTGAAAAGAAAAGTTCAAGAGATCAACTTGCAGACCTACTTGCAAGTAGATTAAGTGGTGGCACAGGTTTTGGTGGTGGTAATACCATTAGTTCAGATATGGGTAATTTCCAAGTAAGATATCCAAATCAACAACAGCCACAAGTAGTTGATCCTGGCAGACCAGCAAGTGGTGGAATACANGGAGNTNNTNNNGGAGCANNTNAAGGATTCNTTGCTAGTGGNTTNAATCCAGNAGGNGCTATNNTTGGTGGTNTTNGTGGATTNTTNNGTTAATGAGTTATCTTGAGAAACTAAAACAATTAGAACCTATTCANTTTAGGTACAAAAAAGAATATGANCCNNATCAGAAGTTAAGAGCTGGTTTNTCTGCACAACAAGTACAAAAGGTTATACCAGAGGCTGTTGTAGAAGAAGATGGNATTTTAATGTTAGATATGTATGTTTTAAGAGAATACATGCATAAAGCCAAAGAAGAACTAAAGGCAAAGAATAGTTAATTTAGAATATTGCTAACAAGTATTCGATCGATTTAAAATGGCAATACCCTTACTACCTCTGTTAGCTTTAGGTGGTGCAACTGTTGGAGGCATACAGGGATATAGACGCAGTGGAGGAAATTTAGGCTCAGCTGCCCTTGGTGCAGGAACAGGAGCGTTGACTGCATCTGGTGCAGGTGGATTTGGAAGATTTGCCGGACAGAAAGCATTAGGCATGGCTTTAGGTAAAGGTGGTATGGGAAGCCTAGCCGGTAGAACATTTGCTGGTATGGCTGCAGCCGGAGATCCTGCAGCGAAAGCTATACTCATGAGTCCTGCATTAGCTGGAGCAGCTGTAGGTGCTGGAACAATCTTGACTGGAAATTTAGGGGTAGGTCCAGGTACTCAAAGACCTGTAGGGGGATTAGCCGGACTAGCTGGATATAAAACAGTAAAAGGTGAACCTATGACTGGTTCTGCTGTTCCACTAGGAATGGGAGGCTATGGAGGTGTGAATCCTACAGGATATCCACTTGATGTATTGAGCCCATTAGGTTTAGATGCAGGTAGGAGACTTAGAACTGTAAAAGATGCTGAGGCTCTAAGAGATGCTACAAATATTGTTCTTCCAACAGTACGTAAGTTCTCTGAACAGGCTAAGAAGGATGACTTTGCAAGAAGTATGGCTTCAAGAAGCATTGCTCAGAATATTGCAACTAACGCAGCTCTAACTCAAGGAATGGCTCAAGCAACAAGACAACTTGGAACAACAGCTGCACAACAAGCTGGAGCAGCCTTAACAACACAGTATAACTACTAAGATGTCAAAGCATGATCTAAAAGGAGTTGATACCAGTAAGGTAGGTAACAACAAGTATGTTAATTATACTTTTAAAGACTATATGGANGACTTNGGTCTTANNAGANAAGGTGCAGAAAAAAAACTAAAAGCTGAAGATATTTTTTTAAAAGATTTAAANCCTATAGCTCCTGAATACAATAAAAACAAATCNACTCTTGAAANAGTAGACGAACTTCTAATGGGATTTGGTAGTCCTGCAGAAGTAGTTGATGGCAAAGTTGTTGGAAAGAATAGACCTACAGGTTTAAGTAGATTTACAACAGGGATAATGCCTTACGAGATTCTTGGACTTACAGATTTTGATCAGAGAGGTAATCTTTTTGGTCAAAACACCCAAAGTGGTTTTGGTGGACAACCTACAAACTATGAATTACCAAAAGAATTTAAAAATTTACTACAACAAAGAGATAAAGATAAAGAAGAGGCAAGTAAAGATCCATTAGACAATATAGATAAGATCGGTGATGCATATTTAAAATATGTACAGAAAGCCGATTCAATAAGTAGAAAAGGAAGAGTATTAGATAACTCAATAGAATTAGCTAACATGCAAGCTCAACTTCCAATTTACGAAGCTTTAGCAAAAAGAACATCTACATTTAAACAACAACAACTTTTAGATTCAGAATTAATTAAACAAAGTATGCCAGATGCAAGAGAGAGAAGAAAGCTAAGTTCAGCTTCCAGAATGGCTGGTGAATTAGGAGCTGTGGCTGGTGCATATGGGTTAGCCGGAGATGTAGCTAGTAGAGGAATAAGACAACCAACTGCAACCTTTAGTGTTTAAATTTGGTTGAACTAAAATTTAATTAATAGTTTTAAAACGCATGGGAAGAAAATCTAGTCCACCACCAAATATAGTTAGATCAGAACCTGCTAAGCCACCACAGCTTACACAAGTTCCCTCTCAGTCTGTACAGACACAGACCGCACTAAATGAAGCTGCTAATAAACAAACAAGACTAAACATGGAGTTAGGAGCTCAGTTAGATAGAACTAATGCTGACTTCTTTGCAACACAGGATATTAGAAGAACACAGGCAACTGCTGCAGAGAATAGATTAACAACAAGAGTAGCTGGAGAAGAGACAAGGGGAACAATAAGAACTCAAGGTCAAGAAGATCGTGCATTAACAGCAACAACAGGTCTTGAGTATAGAAGAGGATTAGAAACAGCCGGATCTCAGGATAGAGCATTGACAAGAGTAACTGGACAGGAAACCAGAGCTACTAGAGGAGAAGAGGGCAGACAAACAAGAGCAACACAGGGACAACTTTTAAGAGGTCAGGAAAGACAGATCGGACAAAGAGGTCTACAAGAAAGAGCTGCTATCAGAACTACTGGACAAGAGACTAGAGGAATAAGAAGAACTGAAGGACAGCAAACACGTTTGACTGCTGCTGAACAAGGAAGACAGCAGAGAGCCGGAATCCGTACTACAGGAATAGAGGAACGTGCCGGTACAAGGGAAAGAGGTAGAGAACAAAGAATGACAGACTTGCAACAAGAGATGTTCAGACGCTATAAAGAGAATAGAGATTTCGAGCAGGCAACTGGTTCTTATAGAGTATGAAGAAATGGGTTCAATCTTTAAATAACAAAGATCGCGAATCCTTTCTTGAATTTTGTAAAAAAACAGCTTCTCCAGTACAGATATATTTATTTTCTAGATTTTTAGGNTTTCAAGGGACGATAGTGGAATGTAATGAATGGTCTACAAAAGAATTTAAAAAACGAAATTTTAATCAAGTTTTAGAAACAGAAATAGATAATATGCGTGAAGATATTGCAAAGCTAAGACAAGCTATTGATATGGGATTAGTTAAACAAGATATGGGTGCAGCGAGGATAGCAATGCTTCAAAAAGAATTACGTGGAGCTATAAAACAAATTGATGATAAAAAAGTTCTCATGGATAAACAAGGATTAATTCTTGCTGGTGCTGATAGAGCATTAAGAGAAATGCTATCTATCTTTAGAGATGATCCAATTGAAGGTCCTTTACAGGAAGCATCTATGGGAGTCTGGACAAAAATACTTCAGGAAGAATCTTAAGCCAAAACACGCTATGCTACAAACATGGCAGGAACCAGTATTTATAGCGTCTACAGACGTACAGCAAGAGCAGCTGCAAAACAACAGGTAGTTAAGAAAACTTCTAATGTTGATGTAGAAAAAGCTAGAAAAGATTTTGCATATTTTTGTGATGTTGTAGGGGGAAAACCACCTGCGAAACACCACCTCGAATGGCATAAATATCTTTGCACAAATGATGACAGTATTTGTTTAAAAGGTATAGCCGGTCCGAATATAGATATTCTTGCTCCAAGAGGATCTGCTAAATCTACAGTATTAGGTTTATATACAGCATGGGCTATTGGGGTACATGCTTTAAACAAGTTACCTTTAAAAATTTTATATATTTCTTATACCGTTGATGTAGCTCGACCAAAGAGTGCAGCAATAAAAAGAATTATAGAAGAAAGTAAAATATATAAAGAAATTTTTCCTATGGTAAAGATTGCTAAGGGAATTAATTCTAATGAATATTGGAGTATAGATTGGAAGTTTGCAGGAATTAAATCTACCGGTGAAGAAGAATTTAGTGTTTGTTGTGCTGGATTAAAAGGTGCTGTTACTTCTAAAAGATCTCATCTCTGCATAATTGATGACGCAATAAAAAGTGCCGATGATATTAAGAATAAAGATATTCGCCAAGCTATGGAAGATAATTGGAATGCAGTTATTGTTCCTACTATGTTTGAAGGTGCAAGAGCTATTTGTCTAGGAACTAGATTTAGACATGATGATATTCATAACACTACATTTTTACCTTCTAGTGGTTGGAAACAAATAGTTCAATCAGCTATCACAGTAGATAAAGAAGGGGAAGAAATATCATATTGGCCGGAGATGTGGTCACTTGATTATCTTGCTGACCGAAGAAGAATTGCACCTGTAGCTTTTAGTTTTCAATATCAAAATCAAATTGTACAAACAAGTGAATTATCTCTTTCTCCA
>FUFK010057080.1_pt1 | contig 13682 bp, 14 predicted proteins | sample 1021851 | NCBI WGS metagenome assembly FUFK01 (sample SAMEA51879418, study PRJEB19060) | metagenome | reverse complement strand
CTTAACGGAATGGGTAAATTAAGAATCCCTCGTGAAGTTGAGATAGCAGGACTAGACTATGAAATGATGGAGACTGCAAAAGATGATGAAAAAGCAGTCACATCGGCAACCAGGTAAAGGAGAAAAATATGGCTACAGTATCAAACTGGGTAGATCATCTAAATAAACCTGCAGAAGAGGTTGCTGGATCGGTTTATCCTGGAGCAGGATCTAGTGAATTTATACTAGTCCTATTGTTAATTGCTGTATGGATTGGATGGAGTGTCATCACAGATAAATCTGAGAGGGAAGAACTTGATAGATTATCTAGAAAAAGACACGGTGCAAACGATCATAAAAGCAATATTACCGATTGGTAATTAAAAGAAAATTTGGGCGCTACTTGAATGTAGCGCCCTTTTTTTATAATCTTATTATAATGAGTGAAGATAAAAACGAAGAGCTAAGACCAAAGAAAATGAGAGGGGTTGCTTTTCCAAAAGCAAAGTATGGTGTAATTCTCGCAATTATCTTAATAGTTGTTGTAAATTTTATTTTATATAAGGAAACTATCTTTTCATTTTTTAAATAATTGTGATAGCCTAGNTAATGGCTAAAAACTTATTNAAANTAGCAAAACAAAAAAAAATAAAATATTTCTTAATAAGTTTTGTTGATCTTTTTGGAGTACTCAGATCAAAACTAGTTCCAGCGCATGCTATTAAAGAAATGCAGACTGCAGGAGCAGGATTTGCTGGTTTTGCAGCTTGGCTAGATATGTCTCCCGCAGATAGCGATATGTTTGGTATTCCAGATCCAGACAGTCTTATTCAATTACCTTGGAATAAAGAGGTGGGATGGCTTGCATCAGACTTATGGATGAATGGTAAACCTGTAGAAGCCTCTCCAAGAGTAATGTTAAAGAATCAAATTAAGAAATTAAAAAAACAAAATTTAACAATGAAATCGGGTGTAGAGTGTGAATACTTTTTAATTTCACCTGATGGAAATTCTATAGCTGATGTAAGAGATACTCAATCTAAACCCTGTTATGACCAATCAGCGTTAATGAGGAGATATGATTTAATTAAAGAAATTTGTGATTGCATGATTGAGATGGGATGGGGTCCTTATCAAAATGATCATGAAGACGCTAATGGACAATTTGAAATGAATTGGGACTATGATGATTGTCTAAAAACAGCTGATAGACACACATTTTTTAAATATATGGTAAAAACCATAGCTGAAAAACATGGTTTGAGAGCAACCTTTATGCCTAAACCATTTGAAAACCTCACAGGTAATGGCTGTCATGCCCACGTATCAATTTGGGATGGAAAGAAAAATAAATTTTTAGATAAATCCGACAAGTTTGGACTTAGTAAAATGGCATATAATTTTTTAGGTGGAGTAATTAAAAACGCCTCATCCCTATCTGCTTTCTTTAATCCAACAATTAATAGCTATAGAAGAATTAATGCACCTCCAACAAAATCTGGTGCATCATGGTCACCGAGCAGCGTATCTTATACGGGCAATAACAGAACACATATGATAAGAATTCCAGATCCTGGTAGATTTGAACTAAGATTGATGGATGGATCTACGAATCCATATTTATTACAAGCAAGTGTATTAGCTGCTGGGCTGTATGGATTAAAAAATAAAATTGATCCAGGAGAGCCTCTTACTTGTAATATGTATACAGATTATAGAAAATATCCTAATTTACCTAAATTACCAAATGAACTTCAAGACTCGCTAGAACTTTTAAAAAATAATAAGGAAATGAATGAAGCTTTTGGAAAAGAAACAATTAATAGTTATATAAAACTTAGAAAATCTGAAATTAATGAATTTGATAATAAAGAAAACTTCGATAAGTCCAAACCTGTAACGCAATGGGAAAGACAAAATACTTTAGACTGTTAAAGTGAAGAGTTTAAAAAGTATTAAAAACTGGACGCTAACAAAATCTTTAAAAAATAATAATTTCAGTTTTAAAAGAAATTATGTTTTAAGATTTGTCCCTTCTTTGTTATTAACAAATGCTTTTAAATCAATTTCTAGATGGAAAAATTATAAGCCTACACCCTTAATTAAACTTGATAAATTACAAAAAAATTTAAAAGTTAATAATGTTTTTTATAAAGATGAGTCCAAAAGATTTCATTTAAAATCCTTTAAAGCGTTAGGAGGAGCGTATGCGGTTGAAAGAATATCTAAAGAAAAAAAAAATATAATTATTTCCTCAGCGACTGCTGGAAACCATGGAAGATCTGTTGCATGGGGCGCAAAAAGATTAGGTTTAAAATGTAAAATTTTTGTTAGTCAATACGTAAGTGATTCAAGAGTTAATGAAATTAAAAAATTTGGAGCTGAAGTTATAAGAGTTAAAGGAGATTACGAAAACTCACTTAATGAGTGTAAAAAATTATCGAAAAAAAATAATTGGAAAATTGTGCAAGATGTTGCAACAAGAGATTACAAATTGATCCCTCAACTTACAATGGCGGGATATTCCATAATGATAAGAGAAATATCTAAACAAACCAATCAATATATAACCCATATTTTTTTACAAGCCGGTGTCGGAGGCATGGCTGCTGGTGTTGTAGCTGGTGTTGCAAAATATTTTAAAAGAATTCCTAAAATTATAATTGTTGAGCCTGATAGAGCTGATTGTGTACTTCAGAGCGTTAAAATTAATAGAATTAAAAAAATTAGGATTAAAAAACAAAGTATCATGGGAGGTATGTCATGTAATGAAATGTCATATATTCCATGGCAAATATTAAAAAAAGCAAGCAATTGTTGTGTATCTGTAAGTGATCGGAATGTTGCCGAAACTGTAGCTATGCTTAAAGACAAGAAGCTCAGCAAGAATTCAATAATTGGTGGAGAGTGCTCTACACCTGGAATTATAAGCCTAATTGGTGTTTGTAATAATTATAAGACTAAAAAACTCATTGATCTAAACGAAAAATCTAATGTTTTAGTAATAGGATGCGAAGGTAATGCAGATGTTAAACTTTACAAACAACTGCTATCTAAAGGAAGAAAATAAAATTCACATGAAAAAAAATGCAATATTTTGGATTAGGGAAGATTTTAGAATTGAAAATAATCCAGCGCTTTCTTTTGCTAGTCAAAATCATGATAATGTTATTGGATTATTTATTTATAACAAAGCTGATTTTGATAAAAAAAGAGAAGCACAAAAATGGTGGCTTTACAAATCTCTAGAACAATTTAAATCAGAATTATCTAAATATAAAATAAATCTTCAAATATTAGAGGGTGATGAGCTAGATGTGTTATCAAAGATAAAAAAAAAAGACAACATTTCAGTTTATTGGAATAAAATATACGAACCAGATGTAATTGCTAAAGGTAAAAAAATTAGAGACGCTTTTTTAAAAAATGAAGTTCAGTTTAAATATTTTAAAGGAAATATTTTAAACGAATTTCAAGAAGTAACTAAAAACGATGGAACACCCTTTAAAGTATTTAGTCCATTTTGGAGAAATGCTGAACAAAAATATTTAAGCTTACCTCCAAATAAAAATTATATTGTAAGAAAAAAGACAAAGTCAATCACAGTTTTCAAGAATTGTATTGAGCCTAAAGATATTTTGCCTAAAAAGAATTGGTATAAAAAATTTGAAGAATATTGGAAAGTTTCAGAAAGTGATTCAAAAAAAGTTCTTAATACTTTAATTGAAAAAAAGATTAAAGATTATGGAACAGCTAGAGATTATCCATCGGTTGAAGGCACATCAAAATTGTCTCCCTATATAAAACATGGTCAAATTCATGTAAGTACTATTTGGCAAAGGTGTAATGAAGTTAGATCTAAAGGAATCGGCTACAGAAAATATATCAATGAATTAGGTTGGCGTGAGTTTTCACATAGTTTAATTAATTGTTTTCCAGAATTTTTAAAAGGTAATTATAGAAAAGAATTTGATCGATTTCCTTGGGTAAAAAACGAAAAGTTTCTTAAAGCATGGAAATCAGGAATGACAGGCTATCCTATTGTAGATGCTGGAATGAGAGAGTTATACGAAACTGGATGGATGCATAACAGAATTAGAATGGTAGTTGGTTCTTTTTTGGTTAAGCATTTGAGAATTAATTGGACTGAGGGTGAAAAACATTTCAGAAATTGTTTATTAGATTTTAATAAAGCAAATAATGTAGCTCAATGGCAATGGGTTGCNGGTTGTGGAGCTGATGCTGCACCTTACTTTAGAATNTTTAATCCAATTTTNCAGGGNGAAAAATTTGATAANGAAGGNNTNTATGTNAANAAATGGGTTCCNGANTTAANNAAAGTNCCTAANAAATTNATNCATAAACCTTGGGAAATGGANNNCAAATANCANGANGCAATAAANACTATAATAGGNAAAGATTATCCTAAACCTATTGTNATNCANGAAAAAGCAAGAGCTGATGCTCTAAAGGCTTTTCAATCACTTAANAAAATAAANNNTCTATTCACCAATAAAATGGTGAATAATTGTTCTATTTTGTGGCTCTAAACGATGTTCAAATAAATATAAACCCTGCCAAGTTCCAAGCAATAATTCAGTATCTTTAATACTAAGAGAAATTTGATTATTTGTTAATGCAGATTTTATATGAGCAGGCATATCATCTTTACCTTCGGTATTATGAACATACAATTTTTTGTCCATAGGTACCAATTTATCAAAATAATTTATTAAATCTGTTTGAACATCTGGATCAGCATTTTCTTGAACAATTAAGGATGCACTAGTATGTTGAATACTTAAATTAAGCATTCCATTTTTAAACTTATTTTTTTTAATCCAATGAATTGTCTGATCTGTGAATTCATACAACCTTTGACCAGCAGTAATTATTTTAAGATCAAAGAACTCTTGCTTCATTAATTCTTTTCCACAGATGTTAATTCATATAATCGACTGATAGTTCGTTTAAATGGGTTTTCTAATAATCTTGATGAAGTAAAGTGATCTATATTTTGCTCAGCAGTAACTGCTAAAGGGATATTTTTGTCATATATGACATCTATTAGAGTTATAAATCGCTGTTGTTGATTAGAATTAATATCATTAAATTGTGGAATATTATCAAGAGTAACAAATTTGCAATTTTTAATTATCTCTAAATAATCTTCAGCACCAAGGTTTCTATTACATAGTTCATCAAAATTAAATCTAGCTACTCCTTCATAAAAATGTTCTATTTTAAAATCTCTTCCCTTTACGTCAATTATTTTTGATAAATGATTTTTATCTTTTGTGATAGTTCTAAAAAATTTATTTATTTTAAAATTAGTCTCTTGATTGAGAGGGTAAAAATATCTTTGTTTCTGATTTTCATTTGATTTTCTATAATCGTCTTCTATTTTGAGCTCAAGTTCAGCAGAATTTTTCTCCATAATTTTTATAAAAGGTTTAAACTGATCTCTTTGAAGTCCGTCTTTATAAAGTTCAGAAATTTTTGTATTAGAAGTTAAAATAATTTTAATATTTTCTTTAAATATTTGCTTAAATAATTTTCCTAAAATCATCGCATCAACAATGTTAGTTACTTGAAACTCATCAAAATAAATTAATTTAGTTTTAGATTTTAAATCTTTTACAAATTGATTGATTATATTTTCCTCGTTATTTTCCTTTCTTTCATGTGCAAAATCATGAAAGCTCAGCATAAACTCATTAAAGTGCTGTCTTAATTTTTTTTCTTCTACTAAATCAAAAAAAAAATTTAAAATCATAGTTTTTCCAACACCAACACCTCCATGTAAATAAAAAGCTAGTCTTGAATTATTTTTTAAAAAAAATTTTTTTAAAATTGATTTGTTAAAATTTAATTTATAATAACTTTTTAATTCTTCAATAACACTTAATTGATAAGAATTAATTTCTAAATTATTTTTTTCACAAAAATTTTTGAAAAGATTTTCTAAATTCATTTTTTTGTTTTAAAATCAATACCATATTCTGATCTTGGTCCTTTTCTTAATCCAAATGGACCTGAAATAAATATAGTTAACGGTCTTGTTCCTGGCTTAAGATCCACTCTATGCAAATTATTTGCTGATCTAAAACCAATATAACCAGGCGGTCTCCAGAATTTTCCTGTGCTCAATGTTTCCCAATAACCATCTCTTAAAACTATTGTTATATAGGGAAAAGTATGATTATGTACACCATCACCGTGATCATCAGCTAGCATCTCATGGATTAAGATATTGAATGGAAACCACTTTGGTCGATGTCTCATTAGAACATAATAACGATTCATCCATGGCTTTGCCTCATGGAATTTAGGATGCGAGGGTCCTCTATCTAATACAACTTTTTTTCTTCCGATCTTATCTAACAATTTTAAGATCATATTTAATTATATTGAATGATAGATCCACTTCTGACTAAATATAAATTATTATTAAATATTAATGGCTTCGATACAAGATTTGAGGAAACTTTTTCTATTTTGAGAATACTGCCGTTTTGTAGATCTTTAACAATTAATTTGCCATCTGAATTCGTTAAATACAAATTCTTATTTCCAATAGCAAATCCTATTGGATAAATATTTTTTCGTTTTTTTAGTTTATAATTTTTAAAAAGGTCTGTTACTCTAATTATGTTTCCCTTATTCTTTTCTATTACATACAAGTAACCTTCATCGGAGACAGTAAATATTAAATTTCCAGTTATCACAGGCGTAATATTGGAGTTAATATCACTTATCCAATTGGTGGTACCAGTTTTAATATCAATTGAATAAAATTCATATTTATTATTTGAAAAAAAAATAGAACTACCGTCCGATACAAGTTTTGAAGTTTTGAAATTATAAGTTTCATTTACAATACTGCTACTTTGTGTAGGTAATTGCCAAATAATCAATCCACTTTCAGCATCAGCTGCNGTTATGTCTCCAATTGAATTACTGAAAACTATCATATCACCAATTATAACTAATGAATATTTAGAATTTGGAATTGTAAAGGAGTCCTCTGTTGGTAAGTTCCAACATTCTGATCCATCCTTTATTTTATAACATCTAAGGGTATTTTTATAATCGATAACAAAAAATTTATTTTTATATTTTTTTATTTCTGAATTAAACGGATAAGTATTATTTTTAGACCAGTTGAGATCACCGTTATTAGCGTTGATTGAGTAGTATTTTGCTATGCTGTCACTTACTAAAATACTATCTTCATAAAAAATGAAATCTAATTTAGGATGTAATTTTTTTTCAGCTTTCGAATAATGGTTTTTTTTCCATAAAATTTTTTGATTTTCATCGTATCTTATAATTGAACCTTTTTTATCAAAAAATACGATATCATTCTCTATAAAAAGAGGCTTAAAATTAATTTGATTTAAGTCCTCTAATCTTGAAAATTTGTAACTTCCTATTTTTTTTAACTCTCCTTTATAACTCTGTGAACCAAAATCATTTCGATTGTTGATATATTGGAAATTTGTTTTAATCCCTGAAAGATCTAAGTTTAAATTTTGATTAAATTCTACAACAACAGACTTTTTTTCATCAAAAACTTTTTTAATGTTTGGTTCAGCTAAAAGTTCTTTATCTTTATCTTTCCATATTCTTGAGTTTTCGTTAAATGAGCAATTATTAAAGAAAAAAAAAGCAATTAATAAAATAATTAATCTATTCACTCAAATCTCTTTTCAATCTTTTCTCTGCTTCTAACCTTATATCTGGATTGGGGTTTTCTATACTAATTATTTGATTGAAAAACTCTTTAGCCTTCTGATTTTGCTCTTTCGCATAAAAATACTCTGCCAATAAATATAAAGCATGAGATTTCCAGACACTTTGGGAGTTTATTAGTGGATTTAAAGTGCTTAATAGATCCGCCTCTGCATATTGATCCGCATTATATAGAGCTTTTTTGTATATTATTAAATTTTTTATTTCCTTCTCTAAAGATGTTTGATTTATCAAAATATCAAAGAAACTATTTATCTGACTATGATCTGAAATAAGTTTATTATCAATGATAAAATAAAGTGACAATGGGGAATAAGTTGGATCTTTTTCGTTAATGATCTCAATTAACTTGTTGATAACTTTATCTTTGGAATTTTCTGAATATTCAATAGTTGCTAAATTGAAATCATCCGAAATTTTTTTTTTTTTATTTATTTTGTATTTATCGAAACTATAAGAGCTAATAATTATAATTAATATTAATGCTATAGATGAAATTATTTTATTCCTATTATTAACAATAAAATTCTTAATTTTATCATTTCTATTATTAGAATTTATAATTGATATTTCTTCATCCATATCTAAATCATATTACGTAAAACATACTGGAGTATTCCACCATTTTTATAATACTCTAATTCATTTTTTGTATCTATTCTACAAAGTGCTTTAATTTTTTTAATTTCACCTGAAGCATATTTAATTTCAACTTCCACATGATCAGAAGGATTTATTCCTTCCTCAAGATTTAAAACACTTATTAACTCTGATCCTTCTAATTTTAAGGTCTTTCTATTCATTCCTTCTGTAAATTGAAGAGGTAATACTCCCATACCTATCAAATTAGATCTATGAATTCTTTCAAAACTTTCCGCAATTACTAATGTAATTCCAAGTAACTTAGTTCCTTTTGCAGCCCAATCTCTTGAGGATCCAGTGCCATACTCTTTCCCACCGATTACAACTAGGTCTGTTCCTCTTCTTTTATATTCTACTACTGCATCATAAACTGGTACTATTTTATTTTCTGGATATAATTTTGTAAATCCACCTTCAGTTCCTGGTGCCATTTCGTTTCTAATTCTTATATTTGCAAAAGTACCTCTCATCATAACTTCATGATTTCCTCTTCTAGCACCATACGAATTATAATCTTGAGGTAAAATTTGATGCTCCATAAAATAATCTCCAGTAGGACTATCTTTTTGGATACTTCCAGCTGGTGAAATATGATCAGTAGTAATCATATCCCCAAGTATCAACAAAGGTCTTGCCTCATTAATTGGTTTAAACCCTTCAGGCTCATCTGATAAATTATCAAAAAAAGGTGGTTTTTTTACGTAAGTTGACCCAGAGTCCCAGTTATAGATACTGCTCTTTTCACTTTTTATATCCTGCCATTGCTTTGGTCCTTCAGCTACATTTGAATATCTTTTAATAAACATTTCCGCATTTAATGATTGCTTTAAGGTATCCTCAATTTCTTGATTTGATGGCCAAATGTCTTTTAAATAAATATCTTTTCCATTTTGATCTTTTCCAAAAGAGTCTTTGTATAAATCAAATTCCATATGACCTGCAAGTGCATAGGCAACAACTAATGGAGGAGAGGCTAAATAATTTGCTTTTACATGAGGCGAGATCCTTCCTTCAAAATTTCGATTTCCAGATAATACAGATACTCCATAAAGCTTATTGTTTTGAACTGCTTCGACTATATTTTCTGGCAATGGCCCTGTATTTCCAATGCATGTTGTACAGCCGTAACCCACAAGGTTAAAACCTAGTTTATCTAAGTATTCATTTAGACCAGCTTTTTTAAGATAATCTGTAACAACTTGAGACCCAGGCGCCAAGGAGGTCTTGACCCATGGTTTAACGTCTAATCCAAATTCAACAGCTTTTTTAGCCAATAAACCAGCTCCTATCAATACATTAGGATTTGAAGTATTGGTACATGAGGTTATCGCAGCAATTAAAACTGAGCCATCTCTAATTTTGTATTCTTCACCTTTTACATCAGAAGTTTCAAATTGAGTTTTATTTGTTGCTTCTCGAAAAACTTTAAAAAAACTATTTTTAGCATCTGTTAATAAAACTTTGTCTTGTGGTCTTTTTGGTCCTGANATAGTTGGCACTATGGTTGACATATCCAAACTCATGGTATCAGTAAATTCTATATCATCGCTTGCCCATAAACCTTGTTCTTTTGCATATTTTTTAACTATTGAAATTATTTCCTCATCTCTTCCAGAGAATTGAAGATATTTTAGTGTTTCATTATCAATAGGAAAAAATCCACAAGTTGCTCCATACTCAGGAGCCATGTTTGCAATAGTAGCTCTATCTGCTAAAGTTAAATTTTTTAGACCTTCTCCATAAAATTCAACAAATTTTCCAACTACACCTTTATCTCTCAACATTTTTACTATTGTAAGAACTAAATCTGTAGCAGTCGTTCCCTCTGGCATTTTATTTTTTATTTCAAATCCAATAACTTCAGGAATAAGCATAGATATAGGTTGCCCAAGCATTCCAGCTTCGGCTTCAATGCCTCCTACTCCCCATCCCAAAACTGATAGTCCATTGACCATTGTTGTATGACTATCTGTACCAACTAAAGTATCAGGAAATAAATAATCCTCATCTTTAAATTTTTCACACCAAACAACTTTAGATAAATACTCTAGGTTAACTTGATGACATATTCCAGTTCCTGGAGGTACAATTCTAAAATTGTTAAACGCATCCTGTCCCCATTTTAAAAATGAATATCTTTCTGCGTTTCTTTTAAATTCAATATTTACATTATTTTCAAAAGAGTCTGCTTTAGAAGATTGATCAACTTGTACAGAGTGATCGATAACTAAGTCAACTGTTGAAAGTGGATTTATTGAGTTAGGATCAATATTCTTTTCTTTCACAGCCTCTCTCATGGCTGCTAAATCTGCAACTGCCGGTATACCAGTATAATCCTGTAATAATACTCTTGCAGGTCTATAAGCAATTTCAGTTGTTGATTTTTTACTTTTTAGCCAATCTCTTAGTGCATCAATTTGGTTTTTAGTAACTGATAAATCATCCTCATATCTCAATAAATTTTCTAAAAGAACCTTTAGTGATTTAGGTAATTTAGAGATACCTTTTAATCCATTGCTCTCAGCTTTACTTAAAGAATAATATCTGTAGTTTTTTGAATTTATTTTTATTTCAGATAAAGAATTGTATGAGTTTTTCGTCCCTGGTTTCATAATTTAATAATAAAATGTTGCTATACAAAATAATAGAAGCGTTGACATAGCATAATTAAACCATTTAATAAATTTCTCATTTGTCGCAAATTTCCTCATAAATCTACCCAACAGTGTCCAAAAAAATATACTTATTATTGCAAACATAAAAGCTACACTCAGCATCCATAATGAATAATTTAAAAAGTTTTTACCTGATTCTGTATAAGTTGATACTGCTATAACCGCAACTATTACACCCTTGGGATTTAAAAACTGAAAGAGAAAAGTCTCAATAAAATTTACAGGTTTCAATTCTTTGTTATCAGTTGATAATTTAGAAAATGAAATTTTATATGCTAGATAAATAAGAAAAATTGTGCCAGTTCCAATTAAAACTTTTTGAATTATTGGATAAATTTTAAAAATATTTATCAAACCAAAATTGACTAATGCAAGCATAGTAGTAAAACCAAAAATTACGCCAAGCATCAAAGGTATTGATTTTTTTATGCCATGATTAAATCCAGAATGAGATGCCACAACATTATTTGGGCCAGGTGAACAACTAGTTACAAACATAAATAATGAAAGAGATAAAATTTCAGGATGCATATTTTATGCTATAGGGAGCCCATTCTCAGATTTTTGAGATGGGTGTACTAATATCACTTTTCCCTCTTTATCAATTGATCCAAGAATAAGTACTTGTGATACCACTCCTGCAATATTTTTTTCTGCAAAATTACAAACTCCTATGACTTGTTTTCCTTTTAAATTTTCTTCATTATAATAATGAGTAATTTGAGCAGATGATTGTTTTATGCCAATCTCATCCCCAAAATCAACTTGGATCACTAGTGATGGTTTTCTAGCTTTCTCATTTTTTTTTACAGATAAAACTGTACCAACTCGAATATCAACTTTATCAAAAATATCGTAGGTTATTTGTTCTTTCATATAATTAATATATAATGAAACTTAAATATGAGTACAGAAAATAATTTAGATGTTTTATTTGATAACTCTGTTAAAATTTTATCTGACTTAATATCCTTTAAAACAATTTCAGGAGAAGATAATAATTCACTTATAGATTATTGTGATAATATATTAAAAAAACTTGGAGCTACATCTTTTAGAACTTTTGATGATCATAAAAAAAGAGTCAATTTATTTGCAACTATTAAATCTAAAACAAATAGTAACAAAAAACCTATAATTTTATCAGGACACACAGATGTTGTGCCTGTGTCTAAAGGTTGGTCTACAGATCCTTTTAAGGCTACTATTAAAGGGGATAAACTTTATGGAAGAGGATCATGTGATATGAAAGGGTTTATTGCATGCACATTAGCTTTTGCACCAATTTATTCGAAATCTAACCTTGATAGAGATATTCATTTTTCTTTCACTTTTGATGAAGAAACTGCATGCCAAGGAGCGCCCATTCTCATAAAAGAATTAAAAAAAAGAGAAATTAAAGATGGAATTTGTATTGTTGGCGAGCCAACAAACATGAAAATTATTGATGCTCACAAAGGATGCTATGAATACACAACTTATTTTAAAGGTTTGGCAGGTCATAGTTCAACACCACATAAGGGTGTGAGCGCTGTTGAATACGCTTCAAGATATGTAAATAAATTGATTGAATTAAGGAATGACCTTAAAGATAGAACTCCAAAAAACTCTATATTTGATCCTCCTCATTCAACTCTGTCCATAGGAGGTATTTTTGGTGGAATTGCTCACAACGTCATCGCAGATAAATGCCATGTCAATTGGGAAACAAGACCGGTGGTTAAAGAGGATGCAATATTTTTGAATAAAGAACTAGATAAATACACAAATGAAATTTTATTGCCAGAAATGAAAAAGGTTTTTTCTAGCTCCTCTATTGAAAAAAAAGTTATTGGAGAAATAATTGGATTTGATCGTAAGGATAAATCCGATGCTTGTGAATTAATTTCAAGTTTAACAGGAGATAACTCTAGACAAGTTGTATCTTTTGGAACTGAAGCAGGTTTGTTTCAAGAAATAGGAATTAGTACAGTTGTTTGTGGACCAGGCTCTATTGAACAAGCACACAAAATCGATGAATTTATAATATTGGACGAATTAAAAAAGTGTTTAAAATTACTTGATGGAATTAAAGAAAAATCTTCTTGAAATTAGCTCCAACCACCAACTGATTTTACCTCTAAAAACTCTAGCAAACCCTCTTTACCAGCTTCTCTTCCAATACCAGAATGCTTAAAACCACCAAAGGGAGCGTCTACTGCAATACCTGCGCCATTTACATCTACCATTCCAGATCTTAATTTTCTGGCAAGTCTTCTTATTTTTTCAGAGTCTTTAGTTTGAATATAATTCGTTAAACCATAATCAGTATCATTGGCAATTTCTATTGCTTCTTCTTCAGTTTCAAATGGTATTACTGACAAAACTGGCCCAAATATTTCTGTTCGTGCTATTTCCATTTGATTATTGACATCTGCAAATACAGTAGGTTTAACGTAATAACCCTCGTTCATACCATCTGGTTTTCCTGGCCCACCAGCAACTAATTTTGCACCTTCATCTATTCCTTTTTGGATTAACGTTTGAATTTTATTAAATTGTGTTTCAGAAATTACAGGTCCAATATGTTCCCCCTCTTTTTTTGGATCATCCACTTTAAATTCATTTGTATATTTTTTTAGTCTTTCTATT
>FUFK010043420.1_pt1 | contig 13682 bp, 26 predicted proteins | sample 1021851 | NCBI WGS metagenome assembly FUFK01 (sample SAMEA51879418, study PRJEB19060) | metagenome | reverse complement strand
TCTAAAGAAAAATAAGATCCAATATTTTGTCCACTTCAAATTTCTGCCAGGACTAGGATTTTATGGCTTTGGACTCATTCACATGATTGGCGGATTGAGCCGTACGGCAACGACGGCTCTCCGTCAATTATTAGATGCAGGAACGTTAGCAAATCTACCTGCAGGATTTAAACAAAGAGGTGTTAGAGTTAGAGACGAAGCAGCTCCAATACAACCAGGTGAATTTAAAGATGTCGATGCACCGGGTGGTAGTTTAAGAGATGCATTCTTTCCATTACCGTATAAAGAACCATCACCAACATTATTACAATTATTAGGAGTTGTTGTTCAAGCAGGTCAAAGATTTGCTGCAATAGCTGACATGCAGATAGGTGATACAAAACAAAATGCTGCAGTTGGAACTACTATTGCATTATTAGAACGTGGCTCAAGAGTTATGTCTGCAATACACAAAAGATGTTATGCAGCAATGAAAGATGAATTTAAAATTTTAGCAAAAGTAGTTTCACAATACCTACCACCAGAATATCCATACGATGTTGTTGGTGGACAAAGAAATATAAAACAAGCTGATTTTGATAACAGAGTAGATGTTATACCGGTTGCAGATCCAAATATATTCTCCATGTCACAAAGAATTACACTTGCACAAACACAATTACAACTTGCAACATCGCAACCACAGATTCACAATCTGTACCAGGTGTATAGAAACATGTATGAGGCAATCGGTGTTAAAAATGTTGATGCAGTTTTACCACCACCTGCACCAAATGTGCCGATGGATCCAAGTATGGAGCACATAAATGCATTAGCAGGTAAACCTTTTCAAGCTTTTCCTGGTCAAGATCACAGAGCACATATCACAGCTCACTTAAATTTTATGTCAACTAATATTGTTAGAAATAATCCTGCAGTTATGGCAGCGATACAGAAAAATATTTTAGAACATATTAGTCTGATGGCTCAAGAACAGGTACAACTAGAGTTTAGAGAACAAATGCAACAGATGATGCAGATGCAACAACAGGCTGCGATAAATCCACAAGTACAAGCGCAGCTACAAGCGTTAACAAATCAGATTGAAGCAAGAAAATCTGTGTTGATTGCAGAAATGACAGAAGAATTTATGAAAGAAGAGAAGAAAATTACGTCACAATTTGACAATGATCCTCTTCTAAAACTAAAATCACGTGAAGTTGACCTTCGTGCGATGGAAAATGAGCGAAAAAGAGACAACGATGAAGCTCAAATCGACCTTGCAAAGGCAAGATTAATGCAACAAGGTGATATTGCAGAGGATAAAATGGAACAAAACGAAGATTTAGCTAAATTAAGAGCTGGAGTTAGCCTTGCAAAGAGCGGAGTTCAAAAAGCAGCCGTAATGATGAAGGATGATTAATGCCACTAAACAAAAAAGGTAAAAAAATTATGAAATCTATGAAAAAACAATACGGTAAAAAGAGAGGTGAAAAGATATTCTATGCATCTAAGAACAAAGGTGTTATAAAAGGAGTCAAAAAAGGAGCATAAATGCAAAAACTAGATAAAATAAAAGAAGTTAAAGTTGCAGAGCAAAGTATCGAAGTAGATCCTAGATCTAAAACGACTGCAGATGGAGCTTTTAACTATATTGCTACAGGAAAACCTGAAATGCCAGTTGGCGGTCAGAAAAGAATGTTAGCAGAAAAAAGAAGAAACTCTAAAGCGTATTAATTATGTGGTTATCGGCAATAAAATTAGCCGTCTCTGCTGGAAGTAAAATTTACGCTAATAAGCAGAGAACGAAAATGGCAATGTCAGATGCACAGCTAATGCACGCTGAACGTATGGCCAAAGGTGAAGAGCAATACCAGGGCAAATTGCTAGAAGCCCGTCAATCAGACTGGAAAGACGAGGCAGTCCTCATCATTCTTAGTTTGCCCGTGGTGGTGCTCGCTTGGGCAGTTATATCGGATGACCCAAGTGCGATGGACAAAGTAAAATTATTTTTTGAGATGTTCTCGCAGCTCCCGTCATGGTTCACAAACCTGTGGATCCTTGTCGTGGCGTCGATATATGGTATAAAGGGTACACAGATTTTTAGAAACGGAGGCAAAAAATAATGGCTGGATATTTTTTTAGATATGTTGCACCCAAGATTGCAAAAAATTTAACAAAGAAAAGAAATATTTTGGACGACTTGATTAAATCAAGAGATAAACATTTAGCTGGTGTTCGTGATAAAGCTAAAGTAGAAATTAAATCAAAAAATCCGTTATCTAAATTTACTAAAAAAATAGAAAAAATTGTAGATACAAAAGCTACAGGTGGCAGAGTTGGTAAAATGGGCGGCGGAATGATGGGCCGTAGAATGGGTTATAGTGAAGGTAAACTTGCAGTAACACCAAGAGAAAAAAAATTAGCTGCTCAATATGGCGATAAAAAAAGAATTACAAGAGGTGATGTAATTACAGCGGCAAAGAAAAAATCAGGAAATAAAAATGTCTAGACCAGGTTTATATGCAAACATACATGCTAAAAGAAAACGTGGTGGTAAGATGCGAAAAAAAGGTGCGAAGGGTGCACCAAAAGCATCTGACTTTAAAAGAGCAAAACAAACAGCGAGATCATAATGACTAAACTATGTCCAAGAGGTAAGTCGGCCGCGAAAAGAAAATTTAAGGTATACCCTAGCGCCTATGCTAATGCCTACGCTAGTAAAATTTGTGCAGGTAAAATTAAAGATCCATCAGGTGTAAAGAGAAAAGATTTCAGAGGTCGTAAAGGAGCTATGGGTGGCGGAATGATGAGTAAAAGAACAGGATTAAAATTTGGAACAAAACCTTTAGAAACAAAAATGATTGAGAAAAAAGCTGATCAAACTAAAAACGTTAAAAAATTAATGACTCAATCTGATGCTTATGATCCAGAAGCAAGATTTATAAAAGGGACTAAGAAAACAAGAAGTGGTTCTATTAATTTTATAAGAGGTACAACTGATCAAACTAATCTAAAAGAAGCTGTTAAAAAAGCTAAAAAAGAAAACCCAGGTTTTAACGTTAGAGTTATGAAACCAGAAGACATGCCGAGAAAAAGAAAGCTAAGAGCAGGTGGTGGATTAATGGAAGCAACTGCAAGATTAAAAAGACAGGGTCTAGGCACGGGTGGTTCCGTTTGCAAGATAGCTAAAAGAGGAATGAATAGAGACGCTATCGGAAAGAATTCGTAATGTCTAAAAACGGTTTGGACAAATGGTTTGCCCAGAAGTGGGTAGATATAGGAAGTAAAAAGAAAGATGGCTCTTTCTCAAAGTGTGGAAGATCAAAACAAAAGAAAGATGCAAAACGTAAATATCCAAAATGTGTCCCTCTTGCAAAAGCAAGACGTATGACCGAAAGCCAAAGACGATCAGCGGTTCAAAGAAAAAGAGCTGTAGCACAAGGTGTTGGTGGTAAACCAACAAATGTTAAAACATTTGCAAAAAGAAAATCAGCTATGATGGGTGGATTTATGGCTAGACGTATGGGTATGAGATAATGGCTAGTAAATATAATAAACCTACTTATGTTAAAAAAAGCACTTATCGACCTGGTAAAAGAGTAAAAATTATAGATCCTAAGCAAGGCATAATGTCTATTGAGGAATATACAAAAGGAATGTCTTTACCATTCAAAGATGAAAGAGTTTTAAATTCAACAGGCGGTAGAGTAAAATATTCAAAAGGCACTATGCCACCAAGAAATAAAAAAAATTTTCGTGCCACGAAAAAAGGTGCGGGGATGACAGCAGCTGGGGTAAAAGCATATAGAAGACTTAACCCTGGTTCTAAATTAAAAACAGCCGTGACTGGAAAAGTGAAGCCAGGATCAAAAGCTGCCAAACGTAGAAAATCATTCTGCGCAAGATCACTAGGACAAATGAAAAAATTTCCTAAAGCAGCAAAAGATCCTAATTCTAGACTACGTCAGGCTAGAAGAAGATGGAAATGCTAAAAGCAAAAACTAAAAAATTTAACGGTAGATCATACAAAATTTCCCCACTAAAGGAAGGACCATACAAAAAAGATCTTGTAAAGAATTTAATGAAAGCTAGACGTGAGGTCAAAGTTGCATTAGATAAGAAAGATAAAGCACTTGAACGAAAAGCTCGTAATAAGGTGCATAAATTTAAAAAAAAGTTAGGAGAACGATAATGAAAAAAATGATGGCAAGACCAACTATGTCTAAACCAGACAAAGATACAGGTAAAAGAAGACCAGCAATGGGTGGCGGTATGATGAAAAAACCCATGATGAAAAAAGGCGGTATGGCTAAATTAAACCCAGGTTTAAAAGCATACTTAATGAAAAAGAAGAAAAAGAAGAAAAAAGCATAATGGTTAAAAAAATAAAAAAAGTTGCGAAAGCACTAAAGAAAGCTTCTGCTTTACATAAGAAACAAAGTAAAGTTATAGAAAAGCATATTAAGGAGATGAAACGTGGCGGATCCAAAAAAAGGTACGGGTAAAAAACCTAAAGGGTCTGGACGTAGACTTTATACGGACGAGAATCCTAGAGATACCGTCCGTATAAAATTTGCAACTCCTGCAGATGCGACAGCAACTGTTGCAAAAGTTAAAAGGATATCTAAACCGTTTGCTAGAAAAATACAAATTTTAACTGTTGGAGAACAGCGTGCCAAAGTTATGGGTAAATCACAAGTCGCTGCAATTTTTAAGAAAGGCAAAAATGCAATTAGAAACAGTCGTAAAAAGACTACTTAAATTTATAAATACTAGAACTGAAGCATTATCTGTGACGGTTACATCTGGAGGTGTTGACACCATGGAAAAATATCAGTATATAATAGGACAGATAAATGCCCTAGAGGCAACAAGACAGGAACTCTCTAACCTGCTAGAAGATAAGGAGCAAAATGAAAAAGGAACAGTCATCGATATTAACACCAAACAATGAGTTAGTTGGTGTAAAACCATCTAAAAAAGAAGAACCAAAATTACCAAAGCCAACAGGTTGGCGACTTTTAGTTTTACCTTTTAAAATGAAAGAGACAACTAAAGGTGGATTAGTATTAGCTGAAACTACATTGGAAAGACAACAAGTTGCTTCACAAGTAGGATTAGTTATGGCTATGGGTCCACAATGTTATAAGGATAAAGAGAGATATCCAGAGGGTCCATGGTGCAAAGAAAAAGATTGGGTTATGTTTGCAAGATATGCGGGCAGCCGAATCAAGATAGATGGTGGGGAGATGCGTCTGCTAAACGACGATGAAGTGTTAGCAACAATTGATAGTCCAGAAGACATCTTGCATGAGTTTTAACATAGGAGGATAACTATGCCAGAAGAAGAAAAGAAAATGGTTGATATAGATACATCGGGTCCCGGTGCAGATATTGATATCGAAGAAACAAAAGACGAGGCGGTTGTAGAAACCGAAGCGCCGAAACAAGAAACAGATACAACGGAACAAGATAAAACATTTGAAAACGAACGAGAAACAAAGTTAGATGAAAAAAAGGATGATGATAAGTTAGAGGAGTATAGTAAAGGTGTACAAGCTCGTATTGCGAAATTAACTCGTAAAATGAGAGAAGCAGAAAGAAGAGAAAAAGCTGCTGTTGAATATGCCCAAGCTGTAGAACAGAAAAGACAAATTTTAGAAAAAAAATTTGAAAAAACAGACTCTGACTATATCAAAAAATTTGAGTCAACAATTTCTTCAGGATTAGAAGCTGCACAAAAAGAATTAGCTGCAGCTATTGAATCAGGAGATGCAAAGGCTCAAGTTGAAGCTAATAAAAGAATTGCAACTCTCGCATTTGAGAATGCAAAACTTGATGCTGCAAAAGAGGGTAGAACAACACAGGCAGAGAAACCTGTAGAAACTTTATCTCAAGGTGGTCAAGTAAATCAACCTGCTATGGATGATTCGATTAATACGGATCCAAGAGCTGAAGCATGGGCTGCAAAAAACTCATGGTTTGGCACTGACAGAGCAATGACTTATACTGCGTTTGAGATACATAAGGATCTTACTGAAAAAGAAGGGTATGATCCTAGTTCTGATGAGTATTATGCAGAAGTTGACAAAAGAATGAGAGTTGACTTTCCGCATAAATTTGGTAAAACTGATGAAAAGCAATCGACCGCCCCTGTTCAGACAGTGGCTTCTGCTACAAGAAGCGTAAAGCCTGGTCGCAAAACTGTGAAACTCACTTCATCACAGGTCGCAATAGCGAAAAAATTAGGAGTGCCACTCGAAGAATACGCAAAACAATTAAAAACCACGGAAGGAGCGTAAAATGGAAAAAGATAAAAACACTTCTCGTGCGAACCAAACACGGTCAAAGTCTGAAAGACCTAAAGTGTGGGTTCCACCATCATCTCTAGATGCACCTCCTGCACCTAATGGATTTAGGTACAGATGGATAAGAGCAGAGAGCGTTGGTTTCCAAGATACTAAAAATGTAACCGGACGAATTAGAGAAGGTTATGAACTTGTTAGATCTGAAGAAATTGAAAATGCATCTGATTATCCAGTTATCGAAGACGGTAAATACAAGGGGGTAGTTGGGGTTGGTGGCCTTCTTCTTGCGAAGGTACCTGAAGAAATCGCGAAGCAAAGACAAGATTATATGACTTCACGTCATCAAGATCGAAGCGAAGCGGTTAAAAACGATTTAATGAAGGAGCAGGATAGTAGAATGCCTATCAATGTTGAGAGGCAATCTCGTGTAACCTTCGGTGGTACTAAAAAGTAATTTTAAATATCACTGAATTAAATTAAACCCGTACTGGAGGCCCTTCGGGGCAGGTACAATAAGGAGAAACGACTATGGCAAATCAGTCAACTACTGGATTTGGTTTTAGAGCTGTTGAAAGACTAGGCAATACGCCTGCTATTCAAGGGCAATCTAAATATCAACTTCAGACAGCTCCAGGTGTTGCTTTAATGAAAAATGACCCTGCATCTATTCAAGATGCTGGTAATCAAGGTTTCATTCAAGACGCAAGTTTCGCTACAACTGACGACGGTGGAACAGGCGGAGCAAGCTACACTAACACTGGTCACGCAAAATTAGTAGGTGTTCTTAATGGATTCTTTTTCATTGATAACACAACTAAAAAACCTACTTTTGCAAACAGTGTTGCGGCTTCTCAAGCATTTGGAACTAACCCAAACACTGGTAGTACAAATGGTTTTGCTTTTGTTAACGACGATCCATTACAATCTTACATTGTAAAAGCGGATGCAGCAGTGACTCAAGCTAATCACGGTACTACGTTTAACTGTAACAACAACGATGGAACATCGAAAGATGGTCAATCTGTTGTGACACTAGATATAGATTCTGCAAACGTAAACAAAATGTTTACAATTGTAGGTTCTGCTGAAGATCCTGAAAATGAGGATCTAACTTCAGCGGGCGCTAATATTATAGTAACAATAGCAAAAGACGCTAAATTATACTAAGCTAATAGGAGTAATTAATTATGGCAATATCACGATCACAACTAGTCAAAGAACTAGAGCCAGGTTTAAATGCACTATTTGGCCTGGAATATAAAAGGTATGAAAATCAGCATGCTGAAATTTATACTACTGAAAACAGTGACAGAGCTTTTGAAGAAGAAGTAATGTTATCTGGTTTCGGAAATGCGCAAGTAAAAGGTGAAGGTGCTGGAGTATCATTTGATGATGCACAAGAAACTTTCACTGCTCGTTACACTCACGAGACTGTAGCTTTAGCATTCGCAATCACAGAAGAAGCTATCGAAGATAANCTCTACGATAGANTNGCTGCTAGATATACNAAAGCTTTAGCAAGATCTATGAGCAATGCGAAACAAGTAAAAGCTGTTGAGCCTTTAATCAACGGTTTACCATCAACTGATACGTTTGATTCAGGAGACGGTGTAAGCTTGTTTAACACAGCTCACCCTACAGTTAATGGTTCTTTCAAGAATACATTAACTACTCAGGCAGATCTTAACGAAACGTCTTTAGAGCAGTCAATGATTGACATCTCTAAAATGACTGACGAAAGAGGTCTTAGAATCGCAGCGAGAGGGTTGAAAATGATCATCCCTTCAGAGCTTCAGTTTACAGCTGAGAGATTGATGAAATCTCAAGGTAGAACTGGAACAGCTGACAATGATATTAACGCAATCGTTTCTATGGGAATGGTTCCTCAAGGATACAGAGTGAACAATTACCTAACAGATACTGATTCGTTCTACATCATTACAGACGTACCTAACGGTATGAAAATGTTCAACAGAGCTCCGTTGACAACTGCAATGGAAGGTGATTTCGATACTGGAAACGTAAGATACAAAGCTAGAGAAAGATACTCATTTGGTGTATCTGACCCTAGAGGTATATTCGGCGTAGAAGGTGCGTAATAACTAATTAAGAAGGGGGCTTCGGCCCCCTTTTTTTATGGTGGGGAAAAAGGGAATCATGAAAACATTTCGCGTACAGATAAGAGCATATGGCTACTACGCTGACTTCGAACTTGCATCCGAGGACAGCTCAGAAGCTTTTGAAAATGCACTAGTTGACAAACTAGGAGAAAATGCTATAGTATGGGAAAAAGATGGATTTAGTAATAAATCTAAAATATGGATAACCTACGAGGAGACCATTGATGCAAATACAAGTCAGAGACCTTTACAAACAGAAGAGAAGTCTCGAGACAGAATGGGCGGTGCATCAGCGTGATAACCAAAGGTATACTTTGGACATGGTAAGAATCGACAACAAAATAAGAGAAGTTGTCAGCGCTATCAAGCAAGAAGAAGCTAGAATAGCAAGCCATGCTAATAAAATAGAAGATGCTGCGCCAGAAGTTTCAGTAGCTACTTAGTAAAAAGCTACATCTTGGATAAATATCAAACCAAATTACAGGCTCTCTTGCACTCTTGAAAAAATAAGAGTATAACTAACTCACTATACAATTATAAATTGATGCATAGACGCGTATAGTCGACGGCCTAGAGACTGTGTATCAAAAACTAGGAGGATATAATTATGGCAAGAACTAACTTTTCGGGACCAATTAATGTTGGCCGAATTCAAACAAACACAGGATCAGATATTTCTGAAAATGTAAGAAACGTTGCATTCGTAGAGTGTCATGCTTCTTTCCCTGTAAACCACAGTAACTTTACTGTAACAACTGATGCTGACAAATTAGCTGTGACTGGCTCTAATGGAGCTGCTACAACTTCTGTTACATTAGTAGACGCTACTCAAAACGTACCAGGAATAACTTCTGATGGTGGTTTTGAAGCTGCTTCTGTAATTACTTTAACATCTGCTGGTAATGACTCTGCAAGAACTGCAACTATTACTGGAACTGATGTTTTAGATAATACACAAACGGAAGATTTAACAATGGCTAACGCTGATGTTGCAACTTCAACTAAAACTTTCAAAACTGTAAGTTCTATTACTATTGATGGTGGTGGTACTGCTGGAACATTATCAGTAGGCGTTATTGAAACTGGATTGATTTCAGTTGTGTGTAGATCGTTATTTAACGAATACCCACTTGGTCAATCTTCAACAACAACTGATAAAAACTTAGCGAACAATATCGTAATTCCTAAATTTTCTAGAATTAACGATATCAGATTTGTAGTTAATGAAGCTTTCGATACGGCTGGATTTGACGTACAGATTGGTGCTAACGTTGCACAAGCATTAGGATCTATGACTAACAGTTTAGATCTTGATTACTTTGCAGGTGATGCAGACAACGATGTAAAAGCCGTTGCTTCTCACCACATACCAACTGGTATGGACCAAACAGTTGCTCAGATGAAAAACTGTCTGAANGTTTCAGACGATGATGCATCTGGTTACGAGATGGACAAAGCCGTTATTATCACTGCGAAAACAGATGACGCTTTAACTGCTGGAGAAGCAGTATTAAACGTTTACTGGACACAGCAAGTTAATAACACAAACTAATAATTATGTGGGTGAGAAAAGCGGAACCCTTTGGATTCTGATACTCACCCACACCCATAAGGAGATAACATGGCAACAGATATTAAATCGAAACGATTTGTTCAAGGAACTCATACTTCTATGGTTTCTGCTTCAGGCACAGCTCAAAGTTTAGTCATTGACGTTGGAGAGTTTGTAAACGCACAAACAATAACTTTAACATCGAGTGCTAACAACTCTGGTAGAACGTTTACTATAGTTGGAACAGACGCTAACGGGGCTGCAGCAACTGTAACTAAAACAGGACCTAATGCTAACACTGTAGATGTAACTGGCACGTTTTTAACTGTAACAAGTATTACTTCAGACGGTGCAATCACTACAGATATTTCTGCTGGTGTAAAAGATGGTGCAGCTACTGGAACTCTTTTCGCAGGNGCGACTAGAATCAGAGGAATGAGTGGTAATGGAGCAGGTGCAGGTCACATAAACTTTAAGAATGGAAGTCAGTCTGGAACAACTCAACATACAGAATACGTAAGAAATGATCTTATTGATCCTTACATACCTGATGATGGTATTCGTTTTCCAGATGGATGTTATATGCAAGCCACTGCGTCAGCAGTAGTAGGTTTGTCAATATACTTTGACGGCTAGGAGTTTAAATGGCTACTATAACTTACACAGTAACCGTAGCAACGGGGACTAACCAATATGGTACAGGTAATAAATTTTACCTAAACGGTACGGTTAGCCCTGATATAAACCTTGTAGAAGGTAATACTTATATATTTGATCAAAGTGATTCCACAAATGGTGAAGGTGGTACACATCCTTTACGTTTTTCTACAACAGCCAATGGCACACATGCTAGTGGAACAGAGTACACAACAGGTGTAACTACTACAGGAACACCAGGAACTAGCGGTGCTAATACAACAATAGTTGTGGCTTCTTTTGCCCCAACTTTATATTACTATTGTTCAAATCACAGTGGGATGGGTGCTGCAGCGTACACTTTATCTGGTGGCGCTACATCTGAAACAACGACTTTTGAAAAAAGTTTTCCTGTAGATGATGTGGTAGAAGAAGCTTATGAAAGACTAGGCTATCAAAACGTAACGGGATATCATTTAAAATCTGCCAGAAAATCATTAAATATTTTATTACAAGAATGGGGAAACAGAGGCTTACATTATTGGGAAGTGGATGAAACTAATGTTGATTTAGTTCAAGGACAATCTGATTACGACTTCTTTAGAGCAAGTAGTGATGGTTCAAGTGCAACTACAGCTCCTACAAATAATCTTTATGGTTTATCTGATATATTAGAAGCACAACTAAGAAACAATAGAGGACAGACAACACAATCTGATTCTCCAATGACAAAAGTAGATAGATCTACTTACGCAGGTTTTTCAAATAAATTATCTCAGGGAACACCTAATCAATATTGGGTAGAGAGATTTGTAGATAAAGTTAGATTACATATTTATCCAACTCCTGATTCTACAAACGCATCAAAAGAAATACATTTTTATTATACTAAAAGAATACAAGATGCAGGTAATTATGATGATGTAGTTAATGTTCCATACAGATTTGTCCCTTGTATGTGTGCAGGTTTAGCTTTTTATTTATCACAAAAATATACACCAGAAAGATCTCAACAATTAAAATTATATTACGAAGACGAATTTCAAAGAGCATTACAGGAGGATGGGTCAGCTTCTAGCACTTANATTACACCTAAAGCTTATTACCCAAGTTCATAATGGCAAAGTACGCAACTGGTAAATATGCAAAAGCAATATCTGATAGATCAGGATTAGAGTTCCCTTACACAGAGATGGTAAGAGAATGGAACGGATCTTTAGTACACATATCTGAGTTTGAACCAAAGCAACCACAATTAGAACCAAAGCCTATGAACGGCGATGCAATATCTTTAAGAAATGTAAGACCATCAAGAATAGCTCCTACAGTTATAAGAATGATACCTGAAAACGGTTTTGAAACATATCAAGCTGGTTCTTCAATCATTAATGTTTCTTTTCCAGGACATGGATTAACAAGTGGAACTACACAAAGATTTAGAGGTCAACCAACTACATCACCAGGAACTGGAACTTCAACCAATCCTGTTTTTGCTTTTGCAAACCCAGGAGATTTTGATGGGATACTAGGATCTAATATAGCTAAAGCAGCTGGATACACAATTACCACAGGCCTTTACAGAAACGATGCCGTGGATACGAGTGATTTTTCGGTTGCGAATTTTTTCCATTTTACAGTAGACACAAACACTGCTACAAAGGGAGGAGTATCAGGAGGAGGATTGGGCTGTTCAGTTGGTCCAATAACTATAGAAGCATAATGGCATATACATATTCAGATTTAAAAACAGATATTAGAAATTATACAGAAGTAGACAGTAACGTTTTGTCTGATTCTATTTTAACTTCTTTAGTTAAGAAAGCAGAGAATAAAGTTTATAGAGCTGTGGATACGGACGAAGAAAGAGAATATGCGACTTCTGTATTGGCAACAGGTAACAGATATGTAACTATACCCACAGATCTTAGGGCAATTAGATACGTTCAGCTAGCTGATAATTCTACCTCTCCAGCAAAACAAGTTTATTTAGAAAAAAGAGATACCTCTTTTATGGCGGAGTATTATAATACACCCTCTAATTCGTCTGGTTTTCCTAAGTATTATGCTAACTGGGATGAGCAGTTTTGGGTAGTAGCCCCTACTCCAGATCAACAATATGCTATAACTTTGGCCTATACAAAACAGCCTACTAGCATAACTACGTCAGATTCTCAGACTACCGATTTAAGTAACAAATACGAAGATTTACTTTTGTATTCTTCTTTGGTAGAAGTATATGGGTACTTGAAAGGTCCTGCAGATATGTTAAATTTCTATCAGCAGTCTTATACACAAGCTTTAGAGTCTTATGCTTTAGAGCAACAAGGACTAAGAAGAAGGGACGAATACATGGATGGTGTTATTCGGGTTCCTATGAAATCAAAACCACCATCACTATAAGGAGATAAAATATGGCAAACGTTGTACCAAATGCATTTAAAGGAGAGTTATTATCAGGAACGCACAACTTTGCGTCTGGTGGAGATTCTTTTAAATTAGCTTTATACACAGCAAATCCATACACAACTAGTAGCACAGCTTATTCATCTGGTGCCGGAAACGAAGTTTCTGGTTCTGCAGCTGGATATTCAACTGGAGGAAGTGCATTAACAAGTCAGGCGGTAGCTTCATCAACTGCAACTGCAAGTGTTGACTTTGCTAACTTAACTTTCTCAAGCGCAACTTTTTCTGCTGCGTTTGGAGCAATTTATAACGATGATAAATCTGATAAATTAGTTGTAATTTTGGATTTTGGTGGAACAAAGACAGCAACCAATGGTGATTTCACTATTGCGTTTCCTGATCCAAGTACACCATCAAATGCGATTATAAGTTTAACATCGTAATAGGAGAAGTATATGGCTTTTGTAATTAATGATCGAGTAAAAGAAACTAGCACAACAACTGGAACGGGCACGTTAAATCTTGCCGGTGCTCAAACTGGTTTTGAGACTTTTGTAGCTGGTATCGGAAATACTAACACAACTTATTATGCTATCTTTAATCAAGGTACAGCAGAGTTTGAAGTTGGTATTGGAACGGTAACAGATGCAACACCAGACACATTATCAAGAACGAGTGTAA
>FUFK010802778.1_pt1 | contig 13686 bp, 10 predicted proteins | sample 1021851 | NCBI WGS metagenome assembly FUFK01 (sample SAMEA51879418, study PRJEB19060) | metagenome | reverse complement strand
AGCAGGGCGCCGACCTGGTGCTCGCCGCGCGGCGCGTGGAAAAGCTGGAAGAAACCGCCGATGCGGTGCGCGCCCTGGGCCGGGACGCCGTGGTGGTGCCCATGGACGTGGCGGACCACGCCAGCGTGGAGGCCGCCTTCGAGCGCATGCCGGCCCTGGACGTGGTGATCAACAACGCCGGCATCAGCCGGGACGGGGCCACCGACACCCTGAGCGAAGAAGACTGGAGCGCGGTGGTGGACACCAACCTGAACGGCGTCTGGGCGGTGAGCAAGTTCGCCATCCAGCAGTGGCGCCGCGATAGCTGTCCCGGCAACATCATTAATATCGCTTCGATCCTCGGCCTGCGCGTGGGCGCCATGCTCGCGCCCTACACCGTGGCCAAGGCGGCGGTGGTTCAGTTCACCCAGTCCATCGCGTTGGATTACGCCCGCCACAACATTCGCTGTAACGCCATCTGCCCGGGTTACGTGGAAACCGACATCAACCGGGAGTTCTTTCAGGGCCCCCACGGCGAGAAGCTGATCAAGCGCATCCCTTACCGCCGCCTGGGCCAGATCGACGAGCTGGTGGGGCCGCTGTTGCTGCTCGCCTCCGACGCCTCCAGCTACATGAGCGGCGCGGCGATCCCGGTGGACGGCGCTCACCTGTGCAACACGCTTTAATGCCGGTCAGGGGTTGAGCAGGTTCTGGCGGTAGCTCAGGGCCTCGCGCACTCCGAATCATCCATGTAGCCGTAGGGCATCGTCACTGCAACTGGAAGTGGACCGGAAACGATATCTGCGGTCGGCCAGAGCGGATATATGCGCCTCACCGACTTTCAGGGACTGGTAGAGCTCTCTCCAGTACTCTCGCCTGGAACGCCGGGCTCTCATCCAGAAATAGCACGCTATCAGGGGGCTACGGGGCGCTCCGCGGCTCTTAGGCGGATCTATGGGACCCGGTAGTGTGGATTGAGAAACGCTTTGAGCGAGTGAACATAGCGCAACTGGTAATTGACCCATCTGGAAGTCCGATTTGATGCAGAAGACTCCATGACAGACAGGGTTCCCGCATCCTTTCCTCGTCTATAGTGTGTACTATTAGCTCATGCTATTGAGATGCATGACATTCCATAAATCATTGATCTTTATGGTAAAAAAACAAAAATCTAACTTTGAGCTTGTGCGGAGCTTTTATTTTGGCGGAAAGACTTTGAATTGATGCTGCCTAAAGAGCTCCCCGGGGTTGATTCCCGGACGACCTGGTTGCATACTAAGCAAAGCTTAACAGGAGAATTCGAGATGAGCGGCGGACGAAGTCCTGCATACCCATATGTTGATCTTCGGAAAGCAGTTGAGTTGACGGGCGAAATTTACTCAATCGCTAAGCGGCATTCAGTGAATAAAGAGGTCCTATTTAAGCAGCTTGGCTTTACGAGTATGTCGGGCAGCGCGAAGAAGACTCTTGCTGCACTGAAGTACTACGGACTGTTAGAGCAGTCGCATGGCGACTCGGATGTGCGTCTTTCTGACCGTGCCATCGTAATCGTGCATGCCTTGGACGGAAGCGCGGAGAAGCGGAATGCCATAAGGGATGCCTTCTTTAGTCCGGCAATGTACGCCTATTGTTTCGAAAAGTGGGGGTCAGATTACATTCCTGACGACTTCATGAAATCGCATTTGATCCTTGATAAAGGGTTTAACGACTCAACGGTGTCCAGGTTCATTACCCAGTATAAAGTGTCACTAGCGTTTGCTGAACGTCATGGCGCAGTTGAGGGTATGGAGGATGGCATAGAGACAGACAATGAGTCTGCCCATGAACAGGAGCTGGAACCGGGGCGCGAACAGGAGCAACAGGAAGATCGTCAGCAAGCGCGAAATCAAGAAGCCCCGCGTGGAGAGGCTGCTCAACCAGGCGAACGGGTTGAAACATTCACATTAAGTGAGAGCGAGGTTTCTATTCGCTTCCCCGCCTCTATGACACCTGATGATTACGAGTTCTTTGTAAGCTGGCTTGATCTATTGAAGAAAAAGATAGGTCGTCGAGTTGCGCGTGAAAATCCTGGGTCCTCAGGAAGCGACTAATAATTCCCAAACATGGATTTTGTGCAAAGGAGTAAATGATGAGAAGAGTCTTGAGGCCCGGCGTAAGCTCACCGGCGTCGGGCTCGAACTGAGATACGGCCCTACCTCTTGACCGTTGGCGACGATGGGAGGTAGGGCCGAGGTGAGCAAAAAGCATTAGGCTGCTTCTAGCGTAGCGGAGTATTGCACTTCGCACTCCGCGCCGCAAGAGCAGCCAACTTAAATCAGGCAAAGCCTTTGGAGTTAATTATGGCTGCCAAAAAGCAAAATCGTAAAATTCCACCAGGACACAAGCTTATTTTTTGTCGTTATAAACGAACGAAGAGCGGGCAAGTGCTAGACGCTAGGGCCTACGGTCACAAGGCGTGGCCAATCCTGGTGAAAATCGACTCGTCTAACGAGTAGATGGTAGGGACAGTCTCCCGGCGTTCACTCGTCGGGAGACTTTTCGTCTGTTTAATGAGTTACAAACACTTCTAAATAAGCGGCGCGGCGATCCCGGTGGACGGCGCTCACCTGTGCAACACGCTTTAATGCCGCTCAGGGGTTGAGCAGGTTCTGGCGGTAGCTCAGGGCCTCGCGCAGATGCGCCCGGCCCACCGTGTCCCGCTGGTCCAGATCGGCGATGGTGCGGGCCACGCGCAGGCTGCGGTGGAGCGCCCGGGCGGACAGCTCCAGGCGCTCCATGACGCCGGTGAGCCACGGCTTATGCGGGCCTAGCGACGCCATCAATCTGTCCGCGTCCAGCTCCCTGTTCAGGCAACCCTGGCGTTGCATCTGACGCTCCCGGGCGGCGAGCACCCGTTCCCGGACCACCAGGCTGGGTTCGCCGTCCGCGTCGCCCAGCAGGGTGTCCGGCGACACCGCCGGCACTTCCAGATGCAGGTCGATGCGATCCATCAGCGGGCCGGACAGGCGCCGCTGATAGCGTTTCGCCTTCTCGCATTCATAGCCGCAGCCCTTTTCCGGGTCACCCAGGTAGCCGCAGGGGCAGGGGTTCATCGCCGCCACCAGCTGAAAACGGGCGGGGAACGACACCTGCTGAGCGGCCCGGGCGATGTGCACCTCGCCGGTTTCCAGGGGCTCGCGCAGTACCTCCAGCACCCGGGGCTGGAATTCCGGTAATTCATCCAGAAACAGCACCCCCTGATGGGCCAGGGAGATTTCGCCGGGCCGGGGCCGGCCGCCGCCGCCCACCAGGGCGGCGGCGGACGCGGTGTGGTGCGGCGCCCGGTAGGGCGGCTGGTGGAACGCGGTCGCCGGCCGGGCCTGGCGCAGGGAATGGATCGCCGCCACCTCCAGGGCCTGGTCCCGCTCCAGGGGCGGCAACAGGCCGGGCAAGCGTGACGCCAGCATGCTTTTGCCGGCGCCGGGCGGGCCGCCCATCAGCAGGGAGTGCCCGCCGGCGGCGGCGATCTCCAGCACCCGCTTGGCCGCCGGCTGGCCACGGATCTGCGACAGGCAGGGTCCCTGCCCGGCGGTGTCGCCGGGCGGCGGCGGGGCGGTGTGGCGCGGCAGCCGGATGTCCCCTTTCAGGTGCGCGCACAGCTCGGTGAGGCTGTTCACCGCCAGGGTGTCCGCGCCGGCCAGAGTGGCCTCGTCACCGTTACCCGCCGGCACCACCAGGGTATGCCCGGCGCGGGCCGCCGCCAGGGCGCCGGGCAGGATCGCCGGCACCGGGCTCAGCGCCCCGGACAGGGCCAGCTCGCCGATCCATTCCATCTCCTTCAGTTCCACCCGCCCCAGCTGGCCGCTGGCGAGCAGAATACCCACGGCGATCGGCAGATCGAAGCGGCCGCCGTCCTTGGGCAGGTCCGCCGGCGCCAGATTGACGGTGATGCGCTGCTGCGGAATGCGGAAGCCGCCGTTGATCAGCGCGGAGCGTACCCGGTCCTTGCTCTCGCGCACGGCGGTATCGGGCAGGCCCACCATGGTGAAGCCGGGCAGGCCCGGGCCCAGATGGATTTCGACGCGCACCGGTACGGCGCGGATCCCCAGGGTGGCGCGGCTGTGNAGNAGGGCGATAGACATGGATTGAGCATAAGCGGGGGAGGGGGCGGGCGATGTACGCCAGCACCCTCGATTCGCGTGCGCCGATCACGCTCTTTGAGGTAAGCCATGGGGGTTTTCGAAGCGCCGCTACGTAAATATTCTTATTTTACCCGTTCGGATTCGGGGCAATAATGCAAATTGGTTTTGTGAACTGGTTTGCAAANNATAANGCGCCTGACCAGGGCGCCTNNCGCTTTATTTAGGTTGTGGGGAACAAAAATGAAATCTTCTTACGCTTTCCGCCCGGTCGCGGGCTCGGGGCGCGTCATGCTTTTGGCGTGCGGACTGCTTGCCGCGGGGTCCTCGGTGGGTGCGCCGGCGGACCATGTCATCGATAACGGCCAGGTGGTGAATCTGCCCGGTGACCGGCCAGACCCCTGGACCACCGGCGGCCACCTGTTCGTCGGTTTCAATGACACCGGCATGCTCAATGTCAGCGACGGCGCCGAGGTGAATGCGGGCTTCACCGTGGTCGGGAACTTCGCCGACGCCGAGGGGGCCCTGTCGGTGACCGGCCCGGACACGCGCTTCACCAGCGTTGATGGTCAGGTGTACGGCGGCGACGGCATTGCCCATGTCCACTTCGCCGACGGCGCCACCGTGGTGTCCAACGCCACCGGTCTGGGCCAGAACGAAGGGAGCCTGGGCACCGTTCTGGTGGAAGGTCAGGACACCGACTGGAGCATCGCCGCCACGCTTACCGTCGGTCAGCGCGGCCAGGGCGACCTGACCATCCTCGACGCCNGCGTGCATTCCGANGCCTATGTGGTGCTCGGGCGCTATCAAACCGGCTCCGGTCGGATCAACCTCAACGGCGGCCANCTGAGCAGCNCCNACTACACCGCGGTGGGGCAGGACGGTCAGGGCCTGATGACNTTGAGNAACGGCGCCAGCATGGAGACCGCCCAGGGCCTGCTGGGCTGGGAAGCCACCGCCAGCGGTGAACTCCATATGACCGGNGCCGANACGCTCTGGTCCGGCAGCCACTATTTATACGTCGGCTATGCCGGCGAGGGGCTGGCNACCGTGGCCNACGGCGCCACCGTGCGCATCACGCCCGGCGAAAGCGCGCCCTCCCTGGTGGCGATTGCCGGTATGGCGGGCTCCAAGGGCACGCTATACCTGGGCGGTGAGACCGGCGCCACCGACGCCGGCGTGCTGGACGTCGAGGAGGTGCGTTTCGGCGCCGGCGACGGCACGCTGGTCTTCAACCACACCAGTCAGGACTATCAGTTTCTGCCGGTGTTCAACGGCGACGGGCTGATCGAGCACCGCGCCGGCGACACTGTTCTGAACGGTGAATCGGCGGGCTTTACCGGCACCTCCCGGCTTACCGGCGGCACTCTGACGCTGGCCGCGGACCAGGCCCTGGGTGACGGCACCCTGGAGCTGGACGGCGGCACCCTGGCGACCCGGGGTGACGTGACCCTGGGCAACGACATCGTGCAGAACACCGACACCACACTGCTGGCGGGCGCCGGTACCGCCGCTTTCACCGGCGACCTGGAGCTGAACGATTTCCTGCTCACCGTGGACGGCGCCGGCGATACGGTGTTCAGCGGCAATATCAGCGCCGGCAGCGGNGCCCTGGACATGATCGGCAGCGGCACCTTGTCGCTCACCGGCGACGCCGCCGGNTTTAACGGCCATCACCANGTGAACGCCGGNGTNNTGTCGGTGGACGGCGCCCTGGCCGGCACGCTGGACGTGTACGACGGCGCCCGCTTGCAAGGCAGCGGCAGCGTGGGCAGCACGGTGATTCACGACGGCGCGGCGCTGGCGCCGGGCAATTCCATCGGCGCCCTGACCGTTAACGGCGATCTGCAGTTTCAGGACGGGGCCGGGTTTGAAGTGGAGGTCGACCCCACCGGCAGTGCCGCGGACCACGTGCGGGTTACCGGTGTCGCCACCCTGGACGGTTCCGTGGTGCATGTGGGCGAGGCCGGTGAGTACCGGCCGATCAGCCGCTACCGTATTCTCACCGCCGACGGCGGTTTGAGCGGCCGTTTCGACGCCGCCGATTCCGACTACCTGTTCCTGGACGCCAGCCTGCTCTACGACGCCAATAACGTGGATCTGGAATTGCGCCGCAACGACGTGCGGTTCGCCGCCCTCGCCCGCACACCCAATCAGCGTGCCGCGGCGAGCGGTGTGGAAAGTCTCGGCGCCGGTCAGGCGCTGCATGATGAAGTGGCGATGCAGACGGTCTCCCCCCGCGCGCTCGCCGCCGCCTACGACAGCTTGTCCGGTGAACTGCACGCCAGCGCCCTGGGCGCGTTGGCGGAGGACAGCCAACTGCTGCGCGACGCCGCCATGGCCCGTTTCCGGGACGAGGACCGGGCCGCCGCCGCCACACTGGCGCGCGGCGAAGGCGTTACCGCCTGGGTGAGCGGCTACGGTAATAAAGGCGGCACCGACGGAGATGCCGGCACCGCCCACCGGGACCGGGACACGCACGGTGCCTTGCTGGGCGTGGACCGGGTGTTCGCCGACGGCGGACGCGCCGGCATGCTGGTGGGCTACGGCCGAACCAATCTGGCGCTCGCCGAACAGCGTGGCCGCGCCGATATCGACAGCGTTCATGCCGGTGTGTTCGGTGAGCGGCGTCTGGGCGCCGGCGCCCTGCGTGGCGGCGCCTTCTACAGCCACCAGCGAATCGACGGCCGCCGCCGGGCCGTGGTGGGCGCCATGGACAAGACCCTCACCAGCGACCGCAAGGCGGACACCTGGCAGGCCTTCATTGAAGGCGCACGCCGCTTCGGCGTGGAGCGGGGCGTGGAGCCCTTCGCGCGGTTGGCCCAGGTGCGGGTGACCCTGGGTGACGGCGATGAGCGTGGCGGCGACGCCGCCCTTCAGGGTGACCGGGACAGCCTGGACACCACCTTCACCACCCTGGGCACGCGTGCCTTCGTCACCTTGCCCGGCAATCCAGCCACGCGCCTGTACAGCTCTTTAGGCTGGCGCCATGCGTTTGGCGACACCACGCCGGAAGCGTCCCTGCGCTTCGCCGGTGGCGACGCCTTCACCGTCGAGGGGGCGCCGCTGGCCGAGGACACCCTGGTGATGGAAGCCGGCCTCACTTGGCTGCTGGCGCCGCGCGCCACCCTTAACCTGGGCTATCAGGGCGAGACCGGTGACGGCCGTGCCGATCACGGCGGCCAGATCCGTTTCGGCTGGACGTTCTGAAACCCTCGCCGCGGGTTTCCTCTACGACTTCTCTCCGGCGGCGCTTTCCAGCGCCGCCACTTCCTTCTCCAGGGCTTCCAGCCGGGCGCGGGTGCGCTCCAGCACCTGCTGCTGAATCTCGAATTCCTCACGGCTGATCAAGATCCAGCCGGGTCAGCGTCTCNTTGAGCACGGCGCGCACGCTGTGCTCCACCTCCTGNCGCAATTGCCCCAGNTCTCCGGGCAGATGGCGGCTGATGTCGCTCATCAAACGNTCGAGAAAGGCTTGGCTTTGCATGGCCACAGGCTCCACTATTTGCAACACGGGCGGGTCAGGGTGCGATGGTACCACCGCCCTNGATGTTATGGGGCGTCNNAAGAGCACCGTAACGGCGTGCACCATTTTGGGAAGTGCCCCGCNATGGTGCACTATATTGCCGCNACCGACCCCGGAACACCCCGGGGTNGCAGTTCTAACCCTCTGAAAATGCGTGACTTTTAAAAATTGGCATGGGTCGTGCAGCTAACGGGCTAGAGCGTTCGCGCGAGTGGATGGATCGGGAACCAAAGAGGGGCCTGAAACCCAACGGACGTTAACGGACGCGTTATAAGCGTTTGAAGGAGATAGAAATGAAACTGGTTACAGCCATCATCAAGCCGTTCAAATTGGACGACGTGCGTGAAGCACTGTCCGAGATCGGCGTTCAGGGCATCACCGTTACCGAGGTGAAAGGCTTCGGACGTCAAAAGGGTCACACCGAGCTGTATCGCGGCGCGGAGTACGTGGTCGATTTCCTGCCCAAGGTGAAGATCGAAGTGGCCATCGCGGAGGCCAGCCTGGATCAGGTTATCGAAGCGATCACCAAAGCGGCCAATACCGGGAAAATCGGTGACGGCAAAATCTTCGTCACCACTCTGGAGCAGGCCATCCGCATCCGTACCGGCGAGACCGGCGAGGACGCGATCTAAAGTTTAAGAAGCTTACGTTTAGAGAAATGTGTAACACGACCCATGCCAAGGTCTTGAACACGCTTCCAATTCTCGGAGGGTTGCAACGTGGAAAATCAAATCTTTGAACTTCAGTACGCCATCGACACCTTTTATTTTCTGGTGTGTGGCGCGCTGGTAATGTGGATGGCGGCGGGCTTCGCGATGCTCGAAGCCGGCCTGGTGCGTGCTAAAAACACCACCGAAATTCTCACCAAGAACGTGGCGCTGTTCGCCATCGCCTGCCTGATGTACCTGGTCTGTGGTTACTCGATCATGTACGGCGGCGGCATCTTCCTGAACGGCATCGAAGCCTTCGACCTCGCCGGCGTGCTGGCGGACTCCGCGGAAGCGGGTTTTGACGGCGGCTCGGTCTACTCCGGCGCGTCCGACTTCTTCTTCCAGGTGGTGTTCGTCGCTACCGCCATGTCCATCGTTTCCGGTGCCGTGGCAGAGCGTATGAAGCTGTGGGCCTTCCTGGCGTTCGCGGTGGTCATGACCGGTTTCATCTACCCGATGGAAGGCGCCTGGACCTGGGGCGGCAACGACGTGTTCGGCATGTACAACCTGGGTGATCTCGGCTTCTCCGACTTCGCCGGTTCCGGCATCGTGCACATGGCCGGCGCGGCCGCCGCCCTGGCCGGTGTGCTGCTGCTGGGCGCCCGTAAAGGCAAGTACGGCCCCAACGGCGAGATCCACGCCATTCCCGGTGCCAACCTGCCGCTGGCGACCCTGGGTACCTTCATCCTGTGGATGGGCTGGTTCGGCTTCAACGGCGGTTCCGTGCTGAAGCTGGGCGATGCCGCCAGCGCGCACTCCGTGGCCATGGTGTTCCTGAACACCAACACCGCCGCCGCCGGTGGTGCCGTGGCCGCGCTGATCGTGGGTCGCTTCCTGTTCGGCAAGGCCGACCTGACCATGCTGCTCAACGGCGCCCTGGCCGGTCTGGTGACCATCACCGCCGAGCCGTCCACCCCGACCGCTCTGACCGCCACCCTGTTCGGCGCGATCGGTGGCGTGCTGGTGGTGTTCAGCATCGTGACCCTGGACAAGCTGAAGATCGACGATCCGGTCGGTGCCATCTCCGTGCACGGTGTGGTCGGCTTCCTGGGCCTGATGCTGGTGCCGATCACCAACGACGGCTCCAGCTTCTCCGGCCAGCTGATCGGCGCCCTGACCATCTTCGTGTGGGTGTTCGTGGCCAGCCTGATCGTGTGGGCCATCCTCAAGGCGATCTTCGGCATCCGCGTCTCCGAAGAGGACGAGTACGAAGGCATGGATATCGTGGACTGCGGTATGGAAGCGTACCCGGAGTTCGTGAAGAGCTGAGTCTGTCTCCTTACAATCTGTCTTGCTCCAACATACAGGGCGCCTTCGGGCGCCCTTTTTTCGTTCTGCGCGCTTAGCGGGCTGGTTCTCTCCAGCGGGGGCGCGGGTTATCGCTGGCGACGAACCGTTCCTCGACGCTCGGTTTGTGCGCCTGTTGAGTTACACTAGCGGTTCCTGAAAGCATTTCTTCACCGAGTAGAGTGTCTGTGTTTGCTGATCTGAATCTCCATGAACGTTTATTGCGCGCCCTGGAAGAGCTGTCGCTGAGTGAGCCCACGGCGGTGCAAACGGTGGCTATTCCCCCCGCTCTGGCGGGCCGGGACCTGCGCGTGGTGGCGCGGACCGGCACCGGCAAGACCGCCGCCTTCGTGCTGCCCATGCTGCAGCGGCTGCTGGAAGAGAAGGATCGGGGCATCGGCACCCGGGCGCTGGTGCTGGCGCCCACCCGGGAGCTGGCCCGGCAGACGCTCAAGCAGGTGCAGGCGCTGTCGCGCTTCACCTTTATCAAGGCGGAAGCGGTCACCGGCGGCGAGGACTTCAAGGTGCAGGCGGCGCGTATCCGCAAGAATCCGGAGGTGCTGGTGGGCACGCCGGGCCGGCTGATCGAGCATCTGGAGGCCGACAACCTGGCGTTGTCCGAACTGAAAGTGCTGGTGCTGGACGAGTCGGACCGCATGCTCGACATGGGTTTCAGCGACGACGTGCTGCGCCTGGCGGCGGCCTGCAACCCGGCCCGGCAGACCCTGCTGTTCTCCGCCACGCCGGGCGGCGCCGCCATGGACGCCATGGTGGCGCGGGTGTTGCGCGAGCCGGAGTCGCTGTTGCTCGACAGCGTGCGCGAGTTGAACCAGCAGGTGCGCCAGCAGATCATCACCGCTGACGACCGCTCCCACAAGGAGCGTCTGGTGCAGTGGCTGCTCGCCCATGAGCCCCACCGCAAGGCGATCGTGTTCACCAATACCAAGGCCGCCGCCGATCGGCTCGGCGGGGTGCTGCGCTCCACCGCCCACAAGGTGTTCGTGCTGCACGGCGACAAGGACACCAAGGATCGCAAGCTGGCGCTGGAACGGCTCAACAGTGGCGCGGTGACGGTGCTGGTGGCCACCGACGTGGCCGCCCGGGGGCTGGACGTGGATGGCCTGGAGCTGGTAATCAATTTCGATATGCCGCGCAGCGGCGACGACTATCTGCACCGCATCGGCCGCACCGGGCGCGGNGACGGCGAGGGCGCGGCGATCTCGCTGGTGGANAGTTTCGAATGGAANCTGATGGCGAGCATCCAGCGCTATNTGCGCCAGGAGTTCGAGTTCCGGGTGGTGGAGGCGCTGCGCGGCCGCTACCTGGGCCCCAAGGAGCGCAAGCGCTCCGGCAAGGCGGTGGGCAGCAAGCANAAGAAGCTGAANAAGAANGCGCTGGCCCNGTCGGCCAAGGCNGCCGGCAAGAANCCGGCGNCGAAGAAGAAGGNGGCGCGCAANCGNNCGGCGCCNTCGNCGGCGCCGGATACCCAGGGCGGNTTCGCCAAGCCCAAGCGGCGNAAGAACCCGGGGCCGCTGGACTAGTNTNNAGCNGCCGCCGGCGTCAGGTCANNTTNTTGACCAGGGANAGCGGCAGNACNTTCATGGCGAAGCCCAGCGGCGCCCAGGGCCAGGACGGCACNTAGGCCTTGGCGGGTTCTTTCTCGATGGCGCGGACCAGCGCCTTGCAGCCGGTCTCGGTGTCCACCATGAACGGCGCCTTTTCCACTTTCTCNTTGATCTCCGANCGGATGTANCCCGGGTAGANGGTGCTCACGGTGATCGGCTTGCCGATCATNTCCATGCGCAGCCCNTCCGCCAGNCTNGCCACGCCNGCCTTGGTGGCGGCGTAGGTGTTGATGTTCTTGCGCATGCCGCGCACCGCGCTCATCGAGGAGATCACCACCAGNTGGCCGTTGTTCTGGGCNCGGAANATCTCCATGGCCGCCTCGCACTGGGCCAGGGCGGCGACGAAGTTGGTCTCCGCGGTCTGCCGGTTGGCGTGGAAATAGCCGGTGCCCAGCGGCTGGCCCTTGCCCATGCCGGCGTTGACGATGATCCGGTCCAGGCTGCCCAGCTCGGTNCGGAACGCACGGAANACGTCGAACACCTGATCGTANTGGTTCACGTCCAGCGGTTTGACCAGCACGGTGATGCCNGGGTGGGCCTGTTCCAGTTCCGCTTTCAGGGCGTCCAGNTTGTCGGTGCGCCGCGCGCACAGGGCCAGGTTGCGGCCNCNGGCGGCGAACANCCGCGCCATGCCGGCGCCCAGACCGGANCTGGCGCCGGTGATGAGAATATTGGAACGGGTACTCATGGCATTATCCTTGTCGCGTGCGTGGACCCCGGATCACAGCGTGGCGAGGAAATCGGACAGNGCCCGGTTCACCGCTTCGGGGTTTTCTATCGGCGAATGGTGCCCGGAATCGGCCACCGTGACCAGCCGCGCCCCGGGGATGGCNNCGNCGATNCGCNGCGCNTTNNCNGGCGGCGTNGCCCGGTCCAGTTCGCCGACGATCACNANNGTNGGCGCNCTGATNGCGCNGATATCNCCGCTGATGTCGTCACGGGTNAANACGTTCTCCAGCGCCAGCTCNATGCCGTGGCGGTCGTGGGCGAGGATCAGGGCCTTCTCNTGGGCCACCCCGTCCGGGTTGGCGTCGCGCCAGGGTTTGGCGTACAGGAANTTCTGCATGCGNGTGACCACCTCNTCGCGNTCGGCNTCGCTGCCNTGGGCGAACCGNGACTGCTGCTGGCGGTGCACCGGCAGCAGGTCGGCGTCTTCCGGGTCCGCGGAGGTGTCCAGCAGCACCAGGGCNCGCACCCGNTCCGGGTACTTGAGCGCCAGCCGCATGAAGGTCATGCCGCCCTGGGACAANCCCACGAANATCGCCTGNTCNTAACCCAGCTGATCGAGCAGGGCGACGCTGTCGTCGGCCATGTCGTAGAAGCTCCAGCCNTTCTCGCGGTAGCCGGANCCGGTGTGGCCGGGCCAGTCCAGGCTGACGCAGCGGTANCGGTNGCGNAGNGCCTCGATCTGCGCCTCGAACATGGATTTGTCCGCCAGNACNCCATGGCCGAACACCANCAGCGGGCCNTCGCCCTCGTCCAGGTAGGCGTAGCGCTGGCCGTTCAATTCGGTGGTGTGGTGGGTGAACGCCATGATGAGCCTCGTGATCGCCGGTTAACGGTAGGTGAGCATGTCGCCGGCCAGATGCAGGTGCTCGTTGAGCGTGGCCAGNCGCAGNCGGCCGGTNTTGACCAGCAGCCGGGTGACGCTGGTGTTGATCAGGCCCCGGTTNAAGGTNATCAGNGCCTCCTGGTCNAGCTCNAGNAGGTGNTGAATGGCCACGCTGATGGCGCCGCCGGAGGTGAACACCAGGGCGCTGTCGCCGCTTTCCAGCCGGTTGGCCAGGCTGTACAGGGAGGCCAGCACCCGNTCGCGGAACGCCGGCCAGGTTTCCTGNTAGTCGTCNTCGTTGCGCTGCCAGCGNCGCANNGCCTCCTCGAANCGNGCCTGGAAGGCGCGNCGCGGGTTGTCCTGNTCGTTCATCCAGCGGGTGAGCACCGCCCGGTCCTGGGANTCGGGCCAGTGCACCCGCATCAGGGTCTGGTGNTCGTATTCGTTGAAGCCGGTGTCGGTGGCCCATTCCTGNGGCANCCCCAGTGCTTCCAGCGTNGCCTGGGCGGTTTCCCGGTGACGCTGCATGGCGCCGCACACCACCCGNGGNGCGCCCAGATTCTGNTCGCGCAGNTGGCGGCCGAGGATGCGGCTCTGTTCCCAGCCGGCNTCGGACAGGGCGTCGTAGTTCTCGGCGCCGAAACTGGCCTGGCCGTGACGGATCAGGTAAATCACTGGCATCGAGGGTCTCTGCTTATTCCCGGAAGTTGACCCCATGCTAGGGGGCGGTTTTCAATTAATCTAATGAATCTGAAAAATACACCTGGATAAGCCNCATGCATGTCTCCCGCTTCGANCTGAACCTGTTCGTGGTCTTCGACGCCATCTACACCGAAGGCTCCCTGACCCGCGCGGCGCGCGTGCTCAACCTGACCCAGCCGGCGGTGAG
>FUFK010047048.1_pt1 | contig 13687 bp, 12 predicted proteins | sample 1021851 | NCBI WGS metagenome assembly FUFK01 (sample SAMEA51879418, study PRJEB19060) | metagenome | reverse complement strand
AAAAACAAATATCAAGTTATTAGAGGTGCTATATCAAAAGAGGTCGCAGACATAGCTTATAGGTATTTACAAATATCAGCAGAAGCAGATCACTGGATGTTAAACAATGGTGTGACTCATATCGGTAACAAACTCGTAGGTAATTTTAACGACCCACAAGTTCCAAACTCTTANGCTAAATANGGTGATNGNTTAATGGANACATTANTAGTTAAAACCATAGCTGTGATGCAGAAGAAGACAGGACTTAAATTAGTGCCCACTTATTCATACACAAGACTCTATAGAAAAGGTAATATCTTACGAAGACACAAAGATAGACCGAGTTGTGAAATATCTACCACACTAAACCTAGGCGGAGATAACTGGCCTATATTTATCGATCCTACGGGGTCTAACAACGTCATAGACGAGTATAAAGAGATACATAAGCCTGGTGCACCCAAGGGTGTAAAAGTAGACCTAAAACCAGGAGATATGCTTATTTATTCTGGCTGTGAGTTAGAGCACTGGAGAGAGCCTTTTGAGGGTCAATTATGTGGTCAAGTATTCTTGCACTATAATCATGCAGATGGACAGTTTGCAAAGAGCAATTTGTATGATAAAAGACCTATGCTAGGAATAGTCAAATAACGTTGAANATCAACGCAATCTAATATAATCTGGAGTTCTATGTTACAGAAGGTATCTTTTTTACCAGGAATAAATAAACAGGTCACACCTACAGGTGGAGAGGCGCAGTGGGTAGACTGTGATAATGTTCGTTTTAGGTATCAACTTCCTGAAAAAATAGGAGGTTGGAAACAGTTAGGTGCGGACAATGTAACTGGTGCAGCTAGAGGATTACATCAATTTACTAATAGTGCTGGTCAGAAGTTTTCTATTATAGGAACAAACAGAATTTTATACGCATACTCAGGTGGTGTGTTCTATGATATACATCCAATCAAATCTACAAACACGCTTACTAATGCATTTAGCACAACTAACGGATCAGCTGAAGTTACTATAAATTTTTCTGGTGATCATGGTATTCAGGCAGGAGACATAGTTTTATTAGATAATTTTTCAACGATCACTGATTCAGATTTTGCAGCCGCTAATTTTGATGACATAAGATTCATGGTTACAACGGTTCCTGCTTCCAACACCATTACTATTACGATGCCTTCTAATGAATCAGGGTCCGGGGCANCANAGTCTGGTGGTATTAGAGTTAGACATTATTATCACGTAGGTCCTGATGTACAGGCACAAGGTTTTGGTTGGTCACTTGGAACTTGGGGCGGTCAAGAGGTTGGAGCTTTTTCAACAACACTAGCTTCAGGTATTACAGACTCTGCAACAAGTATAACATTAACGGACGCATCACAATTTCCAACATCAGGTACAAACTTTATACAAATAGGAACAGAGGAAATATCCTATACTGGCATCACATCAAATACATTATCAGGAGTGACACGAGGTGTAAGAAATACTACAGCCGCATCACACTCAGGTGGAGCAACGGTTACAAGTTCAACAAACTTTGTGGCATGGGGTGAAGCCGCATCAGGTGACTTAGTTATCGAACCAGGATTCTGGTCATTAGATAACTTTGGTGACAAAGCCATTTGTTTAATTTGTAACGGTGAAGTCTTCGAATGGGATTCATCTATTACAGCTGCTACATCAACAAGAGCTTCTATTATTACAGGTGCACCTACAGCATCAAGACACATGCTAGTATCAACACCAGATCGACACTTAGTATTCTTTGGTACAGAAACTACAATTGGTACAAAGACTACACAGGATGACATGTTTGTTCGATTCTCTGATCAAGAGGATATTAATACTTATACACCTACAGCAACTAATACAGCAGGTACACAAAGACTAGCCGACGGGTCAAGGATCATGGGAGCTATTAGAGGTCGAAACGCNATNTANGTTTATACNGACACNGCTTTGTTTACGATGCGTTTTGTAGGTCANCCNTTTACCTTTGCCTTCGAGCAAGCTGGTACGAACTGTGGANTNGCNGGTAAGAATGCAGTTGTTGAAGTAGATGGTGCAGCNTANTGGTTATCAGANAATGGTTTCTTTAAATATGCAGGTTCACTAGAGTCTTTACCATGTTTAGTTGAAGACCATGTGTACGACGATATTAATTTAGACTCAGGTAATCANATGATCACAGCAGGACTTAATAACTTGTTTGGTGAGATTATGTGGTTCTACCCGACGTCAACATCNTCTGTAGTAAACAGAATGGTTTGNTATAATTATTTTGACTCATCACCACAAAGACCNGTGTGGACNATTGGAACNTTAGCAAGAACAGCNTGGCAAGANTCAGCAGTTTTTGGTAAGCCTCATGCACTAGAGTATGATGCCGATGGTGTTGAACCAGCGACGTCAGCAACTTATGTGCAAGGAAACACAGATGGTATCTCAACATACTATCAACATGAAACGGGAACCGATCAAGTTAAGGGTGGAACGGTTACAGCTATCACCGCAAATATTATATCTGGTGATTTTGACATTACGCAAAAAATATCGAGAGGCACTGGACCTGCAGCAGAGCTTAGAGGTGATGGTGAGTTCATTATGAAAATTAGAAGATTTATACCAGACTTNATNTCACAGACAGGTAANTCACAAGTTACNNTAAACTTACGNAANTANTCAAANGATACAGCNTCAAGCTCATCACTAGGTCCCTTTACAATTAGNTCATCAACAACTAAAGTNGATACACGAGCAAGAGCAAGAGCGATTGCTCTTAAAGTAGCAAACACGGGATCTGGTCAAGACTGGAAACTAGGTACGTTTAGATTAGACATACAACCGGATGGCAGAAGATAATGGCAGTGCAATTAACATATACAGGAACACCTTTTGCTGATCAGATAAGACAACAAGGTTTTACTGCAGGTAAACCTACTGGTGGATTTGGTCTTCGGTTTGCAGATCTATTTCAAAGAGGACCAAAAACTTTTACAACTCCAAATCTTGGTGTTGCTTCTTTGTATGGTAAAACTATTCCAGTGGTATCATCAACAGCAAATTTAAGATTACCTAGCGGCGCTATTCCCGGAAAAACTTTTTTAGAAAGTTTAAAAAATATCGGTGGAACAAAGTTTGGAACAGAAGTTATTCAAACACCTAAACAAGCCACAAAAGGAATGGATTTTGCAAGTAAACTTGGAACAAAATACACAGGATCTAGAGCAAAAGATTTATTAGCTGGTAGAACAGTTTCAGGTTTAGGTGGAGTCACACCAAGTTTAGCAAGCAAGGCTTTAGGCGTTACAAGAGCTGCTTTGTTTAGTCCGTTTGGATTAGCTTTTGGAGCAGGTCAAGGAATAGGATTTTTAGCAGATCGAGCAACAAGAGCAATGAACACTCCACAGGCATATGAGTTTATAACAAACGTAACTAAGAATGATCCGTTTGCGTTTGATGAAACAAACATGGATGTTGGAAATATTTTCACTCAACAAGCTTTATTAAATAATCCTGAAAACAAACAACTACAAGAATTAGTTGCTCAAGGTGGTGGTTATAACATACCTGGAATAACAGATAGAGGTGGTATTATAGATGCAACTCCAATATTTGCCAGCGAAGATATTGCTGCAAGAAACGTTGGTGTGCCACAGGATAATAGGTTTACAGGCATTATGAGAAACATTGCAAGAGGTCCTTTATTTTCGGGTGGAGTACAAGCAGGTTTAACCGCTGGTGAACTTCTTACTGGAGCAGCTAGTCTTCCTTTTGCTTTAGCTGGTGGTATTGCATCTCAGTTTTTACCATTAGGCAGAAGTAAACCTGATTTTGATTATCAATATGTAAATAACCCTGATAACATGGGTGGTCTTAGCGTTGTGGATAATAAGATTGTAGACCCAAGTGGTATTCTTTCAGGTAAAAATTTTGAGAGTTTTCTTGGATCTAAAAACCTAGGAGAAATGTATGACAAAGAGATTAGTAGACTAGGTGGTTTTATTACAGAATTAGAAGAGGAGGAAGAAAAAAAAGGAGGATTAAATAAAAAAGATGCGGCTAGATTAGATAAACTTAGAACTAAACAACAAATCGCTAGAAATAGATTAGGCGATTATTTATCATCAGGGCCAACAATACCAGGCACTAATATAACAAGAGCACAATTTGCTCGTGATTATAATGAATCTTTAGAAAACATTGGATCTAACTATGATCAATTAGATACACAGTCTTACACAGGTAGCGTAGAGTCTGGTGGTTTAGGTGGAGGCGTACAAGCAGATGGTTCTTATCATGATCCATATGATCCAGGATCAGATCCGTAAGATTTAAGGGAGGAAAAACAATGGCAAAGATAGTACAAGTATTAACAAGACCTAGTAAAGAATATAAGCAAGAAGTAGCTGACTCACAGGTTAGAGATCTTGATGCTATAATTCAAAAACTAAACACAACGTTTCAACAAGAACTTAAGGATGAGGTAGAAGCATTTAATTTCTTTTTACAATAATGGCTAATAATTTTATAAATAAAAAAGCAGACTTAACAACGACNGATCTTACAACTCTGTACACGGTCCCTACNGCAAAGACCGCGGTTGTTAAATCTATCTTAGTGTCTGAGGATGCAGGGTCCGGGGCTAANATAACGATTACGTTGGTTGANTCATCATCTAATATATTTAGNTTGTTTAAATCTAAAACCATATCCTCTAACACAACAACAGAACTTTTAACTCAACCTCTGGTTATGGAGGANAGTGAGATCCTAAAAGTACAAGCTTCTGACGCGAACGAGCTGCACGTCATAGCTTCAATATTAGAAATACAGCCGAGAGAGGTAGTAACGTAATGCAGGTGTTAAAACCAAAAGAAATAATAACAACTATTTCTAACCTAAAAACGGGAGAAATATATAAGGATGATAAGGAGTGGAAAGCCAAGGGTATACCAGAAACAGATATAAGAAGGGATGTAAAAGTAGTCATGCCATCTCTTGATTTGTTTCCAAAAACCAAGTAATGTGATAATTCAGGTATTTTGCCTGCCTTATTTTAAGCTTAATTACAACTATGACGATATCAAGAATGCAAGAACCTAGACAATTATATGGCCTTGGTAGCCTAGTAAAGAAGATTACTAAACCTATCAAGAAGATAATTAAAAGCCCTATCGGTAAAGCGGCGTTAGGTGCTGCTGCACTATATGGTGTTAATCGATTTGGTATTCCTGGAACAGGAGGATTTGGACAAGGGGCTATTAGTAGACTTTTTTCAGGAAGAGTTACTAATCCAGCAGGTCCTGGATCAACTGGTGGACTAGGTGCTTTAATAAAAAGAATAGCTGGAGGAGCTAAAGATTTTGCATTTGCTAATCCTGGTAAAGCAGCGTTGATTGGAGGAGGTCTTGGTTTATCTTTATTACCTTTTTTTACAAAACCTGAAGAGGAGGAAGAAATAGTTGAAGAAGGTTTTGATGTGACTCCTGGCACAATTGCTAACATCAGACAGATGGCAAGAAACAGAGATCCAAGTCTAGCCTTCTTACCACAAGAACAATTTGTAAGACCTGGATTCTTTTCACCATTTGCTGCAGCAGAGGGTGGTATAGCAAGATTGGGTTATGATGAAGGAGCTAATCAAAAAATAAGTATGATAAGAGATATGCTTAAAAGAAAGGCGGATGACGATTTAATTTCTGAAATAACAGGAGCAACACAAGAAGAGATTAATCAAGTTAAAAACTCTATGGCAGAAGGCGGCATAGCAGACCTACCTAAAGTTAGAATGTTAGAAGGTGGTGTGCCTGAAATAGATTACAGACAATCAGGTGGTTTTGTGCCAATGGGTAAAAAAGAAAAAGCAGATGATGTCCCAGCGATGTTATCAAAAAATGAGTTTGTTATGACAGCAGATGCTGTTAGAGGTATGGGTGACGGTAACGTAGAAAANGGAGCCCAAANAATGTATGATCAAATGAGANAACTNGAGAACAGAGTAGTATAATGGCATTACCAGATTATTTAAAAGATACCGCAAAAGATTTTGCAAAACAGTTAACAGCGACAACGTCTGTTCCAATAGATACAACTAAGTTTACAGGTAGACAATTTGTTGGTGGTGAGGATCCATTACAAACACAAGCTATTGGTATAGCACAACAAGGTGTTGGATCTTATCAACCTTTCTTAACTGCAGCACAACAAGCTGGAGTATCAGGAGCACAGACATTAGGAACAGCAGCCACAACACTAGGTGGTGCTCAACCGATGTTAACAGCCGCACAAGGTTTAGCTCCAACAACGGGTGCAGCAGCTACAGCATTAACCCAAGACTTTATGTCTCCGTTTCAACAACAAGTTATCGATACAACTCTCGCAGAGTTTGATAGAAACAGAGCCATACAAGAACAACAGATTAGAGATCAACAAGCAAGCCTTGGTGTATTAGGTGCGGGTAGAGCAGGAGTGCAACTTGCAGAGTTTCAAACAGGATCAGACAGAGATCGTGCAGCACTACAAGCACAATTATTATCTCAAGGTTTTGGTCAAGCACAGCAAGCAGCACAACAAGCNTTAGCTAATCAATTAGGTTTAGCAGGTGCACAGCANCAACAANCTNCAGCNTTACAAGGTTTANCTGGNCAACAGTTTGGTCAAGCAGGATTNCAAACAGGTTTATCTAACTTTTTACAATCAAGCAGAGCAGCAGATATACAAGCTCTTGGTGGTTTAGGATCATTAAGACAAGGAATTACACAAGCACAATTAACAGCAGACCAACAAGCGGCACAAACAGCAGCCTTTGAACCATTACAAAGANTACAACANTTTGGTGCTGGTTTAGGTCAAGTGGCTGGCTTTGGTGCNGTGCCAGCAGAACTACCAACACANGCACCAAGTGCATTAGACAAAGCTCTTGGAACTGCATTAGGTGTTGGTGGACTGTACGCTAAAATTTTTGCTAAACCACAAGTGGTAATAAGATAATATGAGACCATTAAATAGACCAATGTTCAAAATGGGCGGCCCTGTAAAAGAAGGGATCATGGATGGTATTAGAGAGCCTGAACCTAGACAAAATTATTTTTTAGGAGGAGCTGCAGCAGCTTTAAATGTCGGATTAAGAGCTTTAGCACCTAGGTTACCTGCATTTTTAAGACCAGCTGGAGCTGCTACAAGAACAGTTCCAAAGTTAGGACCACCAACAGCTGGGACAGGAACAAGAATTCAAACTGTTGTTCCAGGACAAAGTGTAATGGTGCCTGGTAGAACTGGTGTAGGACCAGGAACTGCAGAAGTACCTCTTGGATTAAGAGAAACATTAAGAACAATACCCGCAATATCAAGAGATCCATTGTTGATGGGATTAACTGGACCAGTATCAACTGGTATTGGTGGTAAAATTTTAGGTGGTGCAAAAAAAGCAGCCTCATACAGTTTAACAACTCCAACAGGATTGGCATTAACTGAACTTACATTTGCTCCAGTTAGAAAAACAGCTAAAGCACTTTTTGGTGATGAGCCAGAGATAGAAGATCAAGAAGGTAGAAAATCTGTGTTGCCTGGACAAGATCCAAAACCAAACGTAGATACTAAAGTTGAAGTTAATGAACAAGGTGGTTCGGCACCTTCTAATCAATTTAACGATGATGGCACTAGAAAAGATACTTCTGTTGAACGATTATTAAAAGGTATTGTTAAAAGAGCTAAAGCAGATGCAGCCGCTGATACTGCCATTGAGTTTGGTAGAAAACTTAGAACTGGCGAAGCGTCACTCAAAGACCCAAGTTCAGCCATTGACGTAGCAAGTGAACAATTTAGTAAACCAGCTGAGTTACAACAAAGAGTAGACTTAGCTTTAATAGAAAACGAATTAAAGAAACAACAAATAGCAGCACAAGCTAAAGCTACAACAGAAAGAGCTTTAGAAATTGAGCGAAAGAAAAAAGAATTAGTTACAATGGGTGATCTTGATAGAGCAGATAAAGCAGGAAAAGGTTTAACTCACGTAGGTACATTAGGTATAGCAAGAGAGTACGCAGATCTTACTGGTAAAAAATACAGAGGATCAATTGGAAATGATGAAAAACTAGCAGAGTTTGAAAAGAATGAAAGATTTAAAATTGATGAGTTAGGAATTATTACAGAGCAACTAGCAAATGGAGATGATGGTCTGTATATTTTAGGAACAAGAGTATATGAAAAAACTGGTCCAATAGTTAAACTTATAAAAACTTAATATTAAACCCATAAAATAATGGTGGGATAAATATATGGCAACTGAATTTGAAAAAATAGCAAGTGGTTTTAGTAGCTCTGGTGCAGACAGAGTTGGAACACTAGAGTCTATATTCTCTGGAGTAATATCCGGTGCTATTGCAATCCCTAAAGGTTTTTTTTCTCTTGGTGCAACATTAGTTGATCTTGGTGCTGGTTCAAATACAGCCGCAGAAGTTGAAGCATTCTTTGATGATCTTACAGACTTTGATGAAAAAGCAGAAGCAACAGCTGCAGGTAAANTTGTAGAAACACTTGTTAATATTGGTGTACCTGGTGGTCTTGCATTTAGGGCTGGATCACAAATGGCAAAACAAGCCATGGCTGCAAGAAATGCAGGCACATACTTTAAACCTAGTAAACAATTTATAGACACTGCAAAAGGTGTTGGTGAACTAAACGCTAAGGGTAGACGAGTACAGTTTTTAGCAGGCGCTGGTGCGGGTGGTGTAGCAGAGGGTGTCTTTGTTGGTGATGTAGAGGGTATCGGAACGTTTGGTGATTTATTAGGTGGTCCTACAGAAATAAATAGAGAGGAAGATAAGAATGATCCTGCAAGACAACTAGTTAATAGAATTAAGTTTGGGACTGAAGGTGCTTTGTTTACAGGACTACTTGGTGGTCTTGGTACTACANTAAAAAAATTAGCTACACGATCCGATGACCTTGCTAAAAGTCACAGTAGGTTTGATCAGTTTTTATATAAGGTAGCAACAGGGCTCAGGGCTCGGGGAAAAGTACCTGATGAATTTTTTAAATTAGAAAGATTACAAGTAGGTGAAAGATCCGCTGACTTAGTTGGCGCAAGAAACATATCCAGAGAGCTAGATCAAGACATCGATAAATTGTTTGCACCATTTAAAACTATAACTAATGCACAATCAGGAAAAAATAGAGATCTTTTACTTAGTGAAATGAATGATGTATTGTTATCTGGAAAACCCACAATGAACGCCGATGGTGTGGTTACCTTTGGTAAAATTGACGATGCATCTTACAAAAAATTAGAAGCTACATTAAAAAAATATGGAGCCGATAACGAAACCATAGCTGACATCTTTGGTGGTTTTAGTGCGATTAGAAGTAAGTGGGGAGACTTATTTACAAGATTAGGTAAAACAGCAACAGGTAAAGATCTAGATGAGTTTAAAGGTTTGTTTGGAGATAAAGTAAAAAGTTGGTTAGGTGCAACCTATGATATCTTTCAAAACAAATCCATCATACCTTATCTTGCTTATAAACCAACGAGACAGTCTATCGATAAAACAATTAATTTATTTCAAGACGTAGCACGACAACAAGGTAAACCTATTACAAGAGAAGAAGCTGAATACTATGTTAACAATATAATTAAGACAGCCAAACTACCGAAAGGATTTAAGATGGATAAACCATCTGATCCTATTTTTCAGGTTCCAGACTTTTTTGTTAACAACACTTCTGCAAAAGATATAACAAGATTTAAAGGCATTGCATCATTATCTCAAATAACAAAACAAGCTGATCGAGAAGTGTTTGAAGAGTTATTAGGTAAAACTAAAAACCCTATGCAAACTATTCTTGGAGGCACAAGTAGGTTATCATTAATAACAAGACGTAATGAGTTCTTTGATAGTTTAGTTAAAAAATCTGATGAATTAAAATCACAAGGTAAAACACCACTATTAGTTGATACTTATGATGATGCCATAAGAGAGTTTGGTGATGACTTTAGAAAAATAAATATAGATCCTGCAAAACAATTAGAGGCTGGTTCTACCAATCCTATTAATGGCAAGTTTGCAAAGAANGGTGTNGCNGAAGCACTAGAAAAAACAAATGCATCAAATAGAAATACAAGNGCATTNATGCGTGTATATGAAAATTTTTTCTTGTATCCAAAAGCAACATCACAGATTGCAAAAACAATTTTATCACCAGTAACACACTTACGAAACTTTATTAGTGCNGGTGCATTTGCTGCTGCTAACGGTATCATACCTGCTGTGGATGCGGCTGCAGTAAAAAATGCGTATCAAGCATTACAGACACCACTTAAGGGAACAAGAATACAAAATGAATTTTATGAAAAACTTCTTAAGCTTGGTGTTGTAAATAGTAACGTAAGATTAGGAGACTTAACACGATTGCTTGAGGATGTAAGATTTGGTGAAACCATGACATCAGATAAAGGTATGAGATTATTATTAAAACCTTTATCAAAACTAAAACAAGCTTCACAAGATTTATATACGGCAGAGGATGACTTTTGGAAGATCTATTCATGGTCACAAGAGAAAAAAAGATTAGGTGATTCATTAATTAAATCAGGTATTAAAAAAGGTGAAGAGTTTACAGATCTAGCAGGTAATACAGTTAAGTTTACTGATGATTATTTAGAACAAGAAGCAGCCAATATAGTTAAGAATAATATACCAAACTATGATTATGTGGGTAGTTTTATTAAAGAATTAAGAAAGTTTCCGATCGGTAACTTCGTATCTTTTCCTGCAGAAATATTAAGAACAGGTACAAACATTGTAAGACGTGGATTAAAAGAAATTAACTATACTGTGACTAGAGCAGACGGCACAGTGGTAAAACCTTTTCAAGCCATTGGACATACTAGATTATTTGGTTTTGGTGCAACAACGGTTGCTGTGCCATATGCAACAGCTGAAGCATTTAAAGCATTATACGACATTACAGAAGAAGAAATACAAGCGATTAAAAGATATGTGCCGGACTGGTCAAAAAATTCAACAATCATACCTATTAGAACAGACGACGGTAAATTAAAGTATGTAGATTTCAGTCACGCTAATGCTTACGATACATTAATTAGACCTGTTCAAGCTGTTATTAACGCTGTTGCTGAAGGTAGAACCGATGAAGATGGTATTATGGATGACTTCTTAGCAGGTATTTTTACCGCAACAAAAGAATTAGGTGAGCCATTTATTAGTGAATCTATTTGGACAGAAGCTGCAGCGGATATTATAGGAAGAGGTGGTCGAACAAGATCTGGTTCTAGAATATATAATGATCTAGATACACCAGGTGATAAAGCTAGAGCCATAATGAAACACTTAGTAGAAGCACAGATGCCGTTTTCTGCTAGTCAAATTAATAGAGTATTCAAGGCAGGACTAAAAGATATAGAAGTTATTGAAAAAGGTAAGTTTGATAAGTATGGCCAAACGTTTGAGTTGGGGGATGAGCTTGCAGGTTTTGTAGGTTTTAGAGCTGTGCAATTAAACCCAGAACGGTCACTTAATTTTAAGATCGCTGACTATCAAAAAGGTGTTAGAGACTCTAGATCTTTATTTACAGCAAGATCATTACGAGGTGGACCTATAGATCCTAGAGATATTGTACAAAACTACATAAACGCAAACAGAGCGTTGTATAATGTGAGACAAGGTTTTCAAAAAGACATTGATGCTGCAAGAGTCTTAGGTATTTCAGAAAATAATTTAGTTCAAACAGTTACCGAACGTATTTCGAACATAGATTTTAGAACAATTGACTCCGATAGATTTAGACCGTTAACTATATCAACAGAAGTTCAAAGAGCTTTTGCTGAAAATGCAAGAAACATTGGTGTTGAAAATCCATTCTTACAGGCTTTCCCTGCTATTAATAGAGTTCAAGGTCAATTAAGTAAATTAAAATTAAGCGAAGGTGAGTTTCCATTTATCGAAAATCCTTTACTACCATTAACATCACCGGTAAGTGGTCCAAGTGCCTTAAATTTACCTAATATTGACCAACAAACAATAAGTAGAACGGGACAAAATAATTCACTTCAGGGCTTAACAACACAACAAAAACTTGATATCCTTTTCCCCAGATAATTATGGCAATAGAACCTAAAAATACACGAGAACATATTTTGGCCCTGTACGGCTACCTAACAGGCGTAAGAAGAGATATATCGCAAATTAAAAATAATCATCTCAAACATATGCATTCGGATTTGGACAAATTGGGTGGCAAGGTAGACAAAATCTACTGGGTTCTTTTAGCTACGGTGGGGACTGTAGCCTTATTCTTTTTAGACAAACTCTTAACATAATGAAACTTACAGCAAACATAACTCTTGATGAGTTAACAAAAAGTCAGGTGGCCGAAAGAAAAGGTATTAATAATAATCCTAGCCCTGAACAAATAGAAAATTTAAAAGCATTAGCAGTGAATGTATTGCAACCAATCCGTTCGCACTATGACAAGCCACTAATTATATCTAGCGGATTCCGATGTGCCCAGCTGTGCGTAGAAATTGGTAGCAGTATAAACAGCCAACATGTAGCTGACGATGAAGCAGCGGCAGCAGATTTTGAAATACCAGGTGTAGACAATAGAGAACTAGCTCGTTGGATTAGAGATAACCTAGAAGTAGACCAAGGGATCTTAGAATTTTACAAGGATGGCGAACCATCGTCGGGCTGGATCCATTGCAGTTATTCACGCAACAGTAACCGGGGACAATGGTTACGCGCACAAAGAATAGACGGTAAGGTTAACTATCAACCTTGGTTAGAGTAAGCTCAACAAACTTCCATCTACCATTCTCTTGTTTCACCCATTTGTGTTCTCGATAAAACTTAACCCATCTTTGATGTAATTTAAGTTTTTCTTCGTATGTTAATTTTTCTTTTTCTTTCTGTTTCATAACCTATTATACCACATGCACTTTTTCAAAATGCTCTAGAAGTGAGCAAAGTGAATTAAGGCAAAAAATAATTATTGTGGCAGTAGGTGAAAAAAAATTAAAAAAACGCTTTTTTGATTTTTACTACTCTCTGTCGTCGTGCCAACGATCGTTGATTTTTTCGGCCATCCAGAAGGCAACAGGTATGCAGACAATAAACGTATATTCAGCGGCTCTGAGGATACTTACATCCCATAACTTCATGATGATGTGGTGAATTAAAATAGGTGCAAACCCTCCAATACATAACAGGATCGTCATTCGAATATAAAATGGATACTTCATATCCACTCTTTTAACTCTTCTCCCATGATTTGGGTAGCTATATTTACTTTCTTTCTTAAAGATTTTACAATCTTCTCATCAACAGTATCTTCTGCTATAAAATCTACATATGTCACTTTTTGAACTTGTCCTATTCTGTGCGCTCTGTCTTCTGATTGCATACGTTTTTCGAGATCGTAGCCGTTAGAGTAATAAACTACATTACTAGCCTGGGTTAACGTAATACCATAGCCACCCGTAGAGGGGGTGCCTACAAAGAATCTACACTCCTCTTTCTTTTGAAAGCTATCAATATTAGACTGCCTATGCTCCGGTCTTGTACGTCCGTAATAATCGACAACAGAATTGTTACCATATTTTTTACGTATGGCTTTTACAATCGACTCGACATCGTATTGATAGTGGGCCCAAATAATAACTTTACCCTCCATC
>FUFK010724425.1_pt1 | contig 13688 bp, 14 predicted proteins | sample 1021851 | NCBI WGS metagenome assembly FUFK01 (sample SAMEA51879418, study PRJEB19060) | metagenome | reverse complement strand
GGAACCGGCTCAAACTCATGAATCCTTCTCCCCGTCGTTTGGCCCAGATTTAAGGTGATAATTCAGGGGGTCAAAATATCTCAAAAAACGCAACACTGCGCCGCACATTTGGTGGTCTGTTGCTGGCAATGTTTAAGGAGTCCTTACAGGTCGGATTAGATGTAAGGGTGAGGCCATGCACAAATCTTCTCTCACGTCCCGTACCGTGCTGCTGACGCTGGTGGGGATGTTGCTCCTTTTCCCCGCGCTCGCCTCGTCCTACCACGGTGGCATCGGTGGGCCTCAATCCCACCAAGGCTCCACCGGTCAAGTCGACATCGACGACGTCGCAAAATCCGGGTGCCTCTGCCACAACGAGGTGGCTGACAACGCCGTTCAGGTGATTCTGGACGACGTCCCCTTCGCCTACCTGGCCGGTGAAACGTACACGCTCCAACTCCAACTTATCGGCGGCCCACCCGCCACCGGCACGTACACCGCCGGCTTCTCCATGCGTGTTTCCCTCGGCACGCTTGCGAGCGACGCAGGACAAAACTGGGAAATTGACGGTGCGGTCGACGAGCAGACGCTCACGCACACCGAGGCATCGGCCGCCACCCAAGACCGAGCTTGGGCCTTCGATTGGACCGCTCCTGAAACGGGCTCCGGCACCGTGAACTTTTGGATCGTTGGCAACGCCGTCAACGGCGACCAAATTCCTGGTGTAGAGGACCGATGGAATCAACTGAACTTTGCCCTCAACGAAGGCGGTGATGCCTCGGCAGCCATGGGAACTCGCACCCTCTTTGCAGGCGACGGCAACGTCGCTCCGCCCGAGCCTGCCCACCACGGCATTGACCTTCACCACATGGGTGCAAAACTCCGTGCTCACTGGCTCGGCCTCCTCGGGTTCGGCGCCGTGATTGGCGTCGTTATCTTCGCCGGTCTTTTGCTTCGCTACGGCTTCTCAACGTCCTACAAAGGGCGCAGCAATCAACTCCGATTGCGCTACAAACTCATGCGACGAGGTGATCAATGATGGACGACACAATCACGACTTTACTTCGCGGCGTGGCCGACGGCAGCATTGCCGTTGCGGACGCCCGTACGGCGCTTGAAGGCGCTGAGTTGACCGAGGACGAGATGGCGAGCGCCATCGACCACGGGGTGTTCAACATCGCTGAACCCGGTACGATTGTCAGTGCTTCACTCGCTCCATCCGGGGCGTCCTACCTGACCATGTTCTTCCTGGCTTGGGGCTTGTTCTGGATCTGCTACTGGAGTTTCTCCATGATTTACGGGCTCGCCAAAGGTTGGGACCAGCAACAACTCTCCTTCCACTTGGCCATGACCATGACCACGGTCATCATGATCGGCATCATCTACCTGAAGTACATTCTTCCCGACACCATCATCGTNAAGCACGCTCAAAACAAATTCATTCCAGAACACCAGAAAGACTGGCGGGAGTACAAGTGGTGATGCAGCATGGCACGTGAATATGAACTCAAACCCGCACCTTCCGATACCGAAGACGCATTGGGGATTTCAACGACGTCCATCAACCGCCGACAATTTCTTCGCTACGGTTTCAACACCGCAGCCGGTGTCCTGACCGCATCGATTGGCATGCTCGGTTTCGCATCCATTCTTCTGCCACCCGGTGGCGGTGGTGGCGGTGATTTGGCCGTGCAGTTCTGGGCAAAAGGCCGTGAAGACGAGGCTTGGTACGGTGCGAAGCACCTGCAACCCATGACCAAAGCCGACTTTGAAGCCGAAGCCGCAAGTTCAGCGACCGGTACCGCCGGTGCAGCTGGCGTTTGGAACGGCGTGCCCGTGGTCGTGAATTATGTCGCTCACTCCAAGTATGCAGGAACACCTGAATCCAACGGTAAGGCCCGCTTCCAATTCATGGAAGGTTACGATGAAACCGGCAAGTATGTCGGCCACTTCGAAGATTTGGCTGAAGCCGACCCACGATTGATGCCCTCGGACGACCTCGTCATGGTCTTCGGTCGCTGCACCCACCTGTGCTGCATTCCCGGCTGGCAACTGGTGTCCAACTCCTTCACCGAAGATTCATGGACGCCCGGTGGTGGCGATGACGGTGGCACCAAGATGTTCTGCATCTGCCACTCTTCTCGCTTTGACCCGACGGCGCTTGAGATGAACACCAACCGCAACCGCTCAAACGGTGCTACGTTCAACTACGCGGGTATTCGCCGAGCAGGCGGCCCTGCTCCGGTGGGCTTGCCCATCATCCCGATTCAACTCAACGGTGGCGTTATCGAAGGCCTGCCTGACTATGTGGACTGGTACACATACTGTGATTGAGGTGTTGACATGACAACAATGTTCTGGATTCTGTGGTTTTTCATCGCCTTCCTCGTGCTGCTCGTAGCGTTTACGCTGCGCAAGGAGAACGAAGAAATGCCTCGCAGGGATATTTTGCGAGCGGTTGAATCCTCCGGAAAAATGGGGGTTGCCGAACGGTCGTTCCTCTGGGTGTTTTCTTGGCTTGACACCCGTTTCCGGCTCCAAGACTATTGGAACATGTCTAAGGGCGCCTACTACAACATGCACCGTCAGATGCCATTGACTCACGCAGAGAAATACAAACTCCGCATCATCTGGTACTGGTATCCTCTGTATTGCTTGGGTGGCATTTCCTTCCTCTCGTTCATTATTCTCGTCATCACGGGAACGGTGCTTGGCATCTATTACGTGCCAGGTGGAGAAGGAGACCCTTCGCCTGCCTACGCCAGCATGCAGTACATCATGACCGAGTTGCCCTTTGGCTACATCCTCCGTGCTGTCCACCACTGGACAACGCACTTCATGGTCGCCAGCGTGTTCTTGCACATGTGCCGTGTCTACTTCACCGGTGCCTACCGAAACCCACGTGAATTGAACTGGCTCATCGGCGTTGCACTCATGGCCTTGACCATCGTCTTCGGCTACTCCGGCTACCTCTTGCCGTGGGACAGCCTTGCTTACGGTGCGGCCATCATCGGTATCAACCTGGCCAACTCAAGCCCATTGGTTGGGAAATACATTGCCACCTTGCTCTTCTCTGGTTCAGAATTGACGCCACTAACGGTCACTCGAATGTACTTCATCCACGTGTTCATTCTCCCCGTTATCGTCACCACGCTCATCATCATTCACTTGTTCATCGTTTGGGTACAAGGCATTGCTGAGCCGCATTGATACGGAGGGAGAAAAATGGGACTGATTGACAATTTTGGACGAGTTGCCTCCATGTACATGGAGGAGAAAGCACAGTTACAGGAAGCTGAGGAAAAGCGAAAGCGAACCCGCACCGGTCATGGCTTTTGGCCGCATGAGGTGTTGCGTGACAGCATTATTTTCGCCGCGATGCTCTCCATTCTCCTCTTCTACGCCTGGTTGATTCCACCGCCCCTTCACGGTGCAGCCGATCCCTACGCCCAAGCAGGGTTCGTGTTCCCTGACTGGTATGTGCTGTTTTCCTACGGTTATCTTCGCTGGGGCGAATACCTGCCGCAGTTTGTGGTGCCCACCGGCTTCATTGGCGACATCGTTGGCCAACCCATGTTCCCTTGGAACGCTGCTTGGTGGGGCGCTGCGCTGACCGGTATTCCCGTTGGTATCCTCGCTTTGCCTCCGTTCTTGGGCGGCCGTGAGAAGCGCCCTGTGGAAGACCCGTGGTTTGCAGCAGCCGGTGCCGTTTACCTTGCTCACATTTGGTTCATCTCGGTGTTTTCCATCAACATCTTCTTGGAATTATACGGGAAAAACAGGTCGGATTTCTGTAAACTTGATTCGCACGGCGACCTTCTCTGTGGTACTCGGGAACCGTGGATAGCAGAGGTGTTCAATTCGATACCGTGGGTTATGACCGGTGTGTTGATGTGGATTTGTATCTACTTCATCGGCCGTGGTTTGCTNATCCGAGCCTGGGGTGCAGGCTTCACGGTCGCTAAGAGCCGCCAACTCATCGTTGGCGCCCTCATCCTGTCCTCGGCCGCTACAGTGGCGACCTTCGACACCTACGACAAAGGGTTCTGGGACGCAAAAGGATTGCTCACCATCAAGGATTACGGTGAATTGGAGGCCATGCGAACCCAACCTTCCGATGTCCACGTGCACGACGTGAACGAATTCACGGACGACCGAGGATGGTCCGATAGCGGCGTGGTCCCCACCACCGCATGGCTGAACTGGAACATCTACCAGCCAGCCCGCTACATCATCACGGATTTCAACGATGCAAACGGGCATCAAGATGCTGAAAACGGCATCAATGCTGCAGCGGCGAGCACCACCTTCAACGGTGGGGAAGGCTTCAGTGTCAGCGGCTCCTTCACCATCACCGAAGACACCACGAACTTCCCCGAAGGCCATCCTGAAGAATTCACGACTTTGACCACGGACTTGACCTGTGAATTCCGCTCCAGCGAGCGTAAGATCAACGATGTCTCAACCCAAACCATGGTCGCTACAACCTTGACCGTGNCCGACGCCTCCGGCANAGAATTGGTTTCCTTCGCCGACTGCGAGGGTGCAACCGTTGAGATGACCGTGGGCACATACGATTACACCTACGACGTGGTCGTCAGTGGTGCCCTTGCTCTCAACGACAGCATCACCACCGAGACCTCCTTCAGCATCGCCAGCTACCAACCATTGCTGGTGTGGAACGAGGATGCTCCTGCTGGATTGGCCGGCTACACGGTCAACCTGAGCAATGGTGAGGAAATGGCCCTTGGCGGTTCGGCTTTCTCATACATTGAGAATCCAAGCTACCACCAAAACCCCAAGTCGCTTGACGCCAAGTTGACCTACGCCATGTTCATCCCCTGTGTGACCTTTGGTGCCCTTGTGTTCGTGTTGTTGCGATACATGGCCCGTGGCTATGAGTTCGAGATGAACAAGTGCTACGGCTGCGACCTGTGCGACGACGCCTGTCCTGTTCGCTTGTTCAACGGCGGCGACAAACTCAACATCATCTACAACTCGTGGAATAACGAAGACGACGGTGTCCCGATGTACTCTTGTTTGACATGTACGGCCTGTACCAATGCTTGTCCGCAACTCGTCAACTACGACTCCTACGTCGATATCCGCCGTTCGCTCATCGTTGGCGGGCCACAGGCAGAAATTCCCCACACGGTCCTCCAAGCCGTCTTGAACGCTGAGGCCGAAGAAGCCGCCGACGACGACTTCATCGCCACCGAAGACTACCCCATCACCTCCAATGTTGGATACTACCCCGGATGTGTTGACTACCTCGACCAGGAAATGGTCTTCTCTCACGTCAACGAGGGCACGATGAACCTCGGTGATACGACAACGGCTGCCTTCACCCTGTTTGAGGAGATGGGCACCGATGTGGCCTACCTCGGTCGAGACTTCCTCAAGTGCTGTGGCCACGACCAGAAGTGGCAAGGACTGGATGAAGTCTTTGAGAAGCTCAAGGCCTACAACCAACGCAAGATCAACGAGTCAGGCATTGACACCTTGGTCTCGTCCTGTGCTGAGTGTTTCCGAACCTTTGCCCGTGATTACGAACTTGAAGATGTCAAGGTCATGCACACCACGGAATTCCTGACCGAGCAGGGCTTTGACATGAACCTCAAGACCGACGACACCACCGTCACCTACCACGACCCCTGCCGACTCGGCCGACAGATGGGCATCTACGATGAGCCCCGCGACCTCATCAACGCTGTTGAGGGTGTTGAGATTGTTGAGATGGAGCACAGCGGTGAAGACGCCATGTGCTGCGGTGTCTCAAGCATGATGTCGTGCAACGAGAACGCCCGCTCTCTGCGTGTCACACGCATGGAAGAAGTTCGTGCAACCGGTGCTGAGACCATGTTGACCTCCTGCCCCAAGTGCGTTTCCCACTTTGAGTGTCTCAAGTTCGAGGGCGACGAAGCCTACGCTGACATCGAGATTCTCGACGTCGTGTCCTTCCTCGCTCGCCAAGTCAACGAGCAGAAGAGCACCTTGGCTTCCGAGCCCAGCGCCGTTGAGAACGTGGAAGCTTGAGTTGGCAGACGGCTCAACCTTTATTCTACGACGGTTGGTAGAAGCACACATGGTCATTGTCGCATGCCCTCATTGTGACGAAGACATAGAACTCCCTGACACGGCTGAAGGTTTGTTTGAATGCCCACATTGCGATGAAGAATTCGAATGGAGCCAACAAAGCAGTGAGACCGACGATGGAATGGTTCAATCAAGAGACTTCTGGATTGGTTTGCTCGTTCCGTTTTTGGCGACGTGTTGCGGTTTAGTGCTCTCCGTCATTCTTGTGGGTGATACGTGGGATGTCCTTCTTTGGGGTTTTCTTTCCATCTTGCTCTGCCCAATATTGGCACTTGGAATCATGATTTACGGGTACGTGAATGTGCGGACCCTTCTTTGGATTGGTGCAAGCGTAACGTTCGGTATATCGGCACTGCTGTGCTTTTTCCTGGTGTTAGCTGGCATCTAAACGAATTCAGATTAATCCATATCTTCGTCTTCATCGCTCATGCCGACGATCTCGTAGTTGGACGGGAAGAGGGCGATGGCCACACCGGCCACCAAGGAAAGGAAGCCCCACATGAAACTCTGCTGAACAAAGAGCAGTTCAAGGGCGAGCACCACAAGGAGCAGACCGCCAATGTTTGAGGTCCAAACCAGATTCTTGAATGTGGACAGCGAAACGCCTTCCGTGCCGGGCTTTCGATAAGGCCCAAATTCGCCTCCAAAGCGTTGTGCTGTTGCATCTTTTCCTTTCTTTGACATTGGGTTCACCTCATCGGTCAATCATCGTGATGGCATCGGTTGGGCATGCGAGGACACACAACCGGCACCCCGTACACGCATCTCGAATAATCTTCGCTTTCCGGTTGCTCTCCACCGACATCAGCGGGCTACGGACATCCACAAAGTAGAGTTCAATCGCATCGTCATCGCAAACGATGGTGCATTGGTCGCAGCCAATGCATTTGCGTTCTTCAACAAAGGCCACGGTTCCTTCGCCGCCCTTGGTGTTGGCACGTTGCTCACCTCGTTGGCGGTTCAGCGCTGTTCGGATACGAAGCGCCTCTTGCTCACGGCGCTTTCGCAACTCGTCAGCGCCAGTCATGGTATGACCTCGGAGGGCGGTTCCCCTTGAAACTTGGCAACGCACAGGTTAACCAAAAGGTCTCCAAAACAGTAGAAGGCACCCACCAGGAGAGGTGGATTCCAAGCGGTGAGGTTTGTCCACGGCACTTCGCTGGCCCATGTCCAATTTCCGAGGAAGGTGCCCCAGAGTTCCATCGCCAAGGCGGCCCAGGCCATGGCGGCGTACAAACGAGGCTGAGGCCCCCACTTCGTGAAGGCGAGCACCAGAAGTAACATGACCACGCCAGACGTATCCCCTCCGGTCCATGCACCGTAGGCCACCAGCGGGACAAAGGGAAGCAGGAGAGGCAGGGCCATCTCGGTTCGCATTTGCGTCGCTGCTCGGCGACCCAAATCAAAGAGGAAGTAATGGCCGGCGGGTACGAAAAGCGGCATGAAATCACGTTGATATTCATACACAAGCCAAACTTCGGAGAAGAACAATTCCATGGGTGTTGCCAAGGCGACTACGGCGATCATTTCGATGCGCTCTTTGCGGTCGGCTATTCTGAAAATAAAGGCAAAAACGCCCCAACACCAGATGTTCACCGGCCATTCTGCCCATGCATCCGGGAGGGCCCCGCCAGCAGCGGTTGCGGAAATCCACAGCCCTACGGCGATGGTCATGATGTACAACCATACCCGCTGGCTCATGGTGAGGCGAGGAAATGCTGGCTTTCATCCTGTTGGATTAGCCGGTCCATGCAGCAGCTTCCGCCCCCATGGCGATCATGCTGAGTTCAGCGACGAGCGCATGCCAGCCGTGTGCTTCCTTGATGTGAGGGTTTTCAGCGTCCTCGTAATTCTCAAAGCGGGCACTTGGTGAATTGAGGTTGTCCATGTCTGATTTTTTGGCGTTGATGCGGTAAAACCAGGATGCGGCTTCTCCGTCCACGAGGTAAACCACGGGTTCGAGCGTCTCGCCTTTTTCTGTGGTCAGCGCTGTAGGTATCCCCTCTTGGATGAGGAAATTCTCAACTTCAGTCCCGCCCTTTGCGTAGCGAAGTTTGTTCGCCTTTCGGTTGGAAAGGTTCAGTATTTGCTCGCCTGAGGTCAACATCATCACTCCTAGGCCGTAGGTTCCGCTATCGTTCTTCATGACGACCGTGGGCTCTCGCTCAATACCAAGGGACGCGTATTTCTCACGGAGGCTGTCAAGAAAATCATTGATTTCTTGTGCGAGTTTGATTTTACATGCATCCTCGGTCAAGCATTTATTCTCCGAAACGAACCAATCGGGCATCAGGTGCCACGGGTCGATGGAGAGCAGGGACGCCATCTCGTCAATGTACGGCTTGAGCATCTCGTAATGCTGGGATTTTCGTCGGCGGAACCAGCCCATGTGAGGTGGCGGCGTGATGTTGGTGCTCTGCACCCCGGGAACGGTTCCTTCGGTCAAATCATTATTGAGCAAAATGAGGTCGGGCTGCTCTCCGTTCACTTGGAGTTCACCGTCTTCGTCCACTTGAACCGATTGCAACAACAGCGGTCCTGACAGACCGTTGAGGGCAGCAAACTCGTTGAGGTCTGGCGAGCCAACCGTGCAAGCGTATCCCGCCTGTTCAATCATGGACTTGATGCTGGCNATGTTNTCCACNTACCCGGGGTTTCGTGTGTGGCTCTCGGGATAGATGTGAACCCATTTGCATGCAGGATGGGAACGGTGGACATGGTCTTGGAACAGGTTGGCGAGTTCCTGAAGGTTCTCTTTGGAGACGTTGTTGAATCCAGCAGGGAAGTGATTGGCATCCACGACGCCGATTTTCCAGCCAGCATCACGGACATCAACACTGCCGTAGATGGGAATAGGCACTTCGGCCCGTTTCTGCTTCATCCAGGCGGTGATTTCCTCTCGCTTGTCCTCCAGGAGTTGCCCATGTTCGCGAAGGTTCATCCTGAAATCACCTCGGTCAACAAGTCGTCAATGGAGTGTTTTGCACGTTTGAATCCGTCTTGGCGCACATGCAGTGCGTCAAACAAACCCAGCCCGATGGCCAATTCCTCTTGTCCTTTGAGGACGTTTTTCCACTGGCTGTAGTGGTCCATCAATTCATCGATTTGGCTGCGCCGTTGGTTGAGGAAGGTCTGCAGCATCGTTGGCGCTGTCGCTCGTCCGGCGGGAAGTTTTGGTCGCCTGACAATGTCCTTGGGTAGATTGGTTAGGTCTGCAGCACGACGGAGGGCCGCCTTTTCCTCTCGCTGCGCACTGCGCTTCCAATCCATTGGCAGGGCGTAGGAAGCCGATCGGTGAGCCCGGCCTAAGAAGGGAACCCGGACCTCAAGGGAGTGAGCCATTGAATGCCGGTCGACCAGGCGCAATTGAAAGTTGCTGAGTTGACCGTGCTCAAGTTCGAAGTTGAGCATCGTTTGCAGGTCGGCCGTGGCATCTGTTGGGGCGTGTACGTCAAGGTACCATCCTTCTTTAGAAGAGAGGCCTCCACCCAACAGCGCTTGTTGATGAGCATCGGGAAGGGCTGCCATACGTTTGTTCAGCATCGCCCTGTGCTGGTTCAGGTCACCGTATCGGGGATAACCTGCGTGTAATTCGTCAGCACCCTGACCGCACAGACCAACCTTCACGTGCTTGGCCATGTGTTCGAAAAGAGGATGGAAGAACATGACGGTCACGTCAGCATCTTCTCCGTGCCATGCGAGGTCTGGCAACCGTTTCTCAAAGGCGTCGGCTTCCAAGAGGTGTTGATGATGGACGAGGTCATGGTGAGCGGCGACTTGCTCAGCAGCGACCCAGTCCGGATTTTCTTCGCTCTCCGCCACCGTCCAGCAGGCTGGGACAGCCTGCTCTGCCCGTTCGGCAGCCTCATGAGCTACAGCGGCAACGAGGCTTGAATCGAGTCCGCCCGAGAGCACGATGCCAACAGGAACATCGGAGAGAAGGCGTTGTTGCACGCTTTCAACAAAGGTCTCCAAGAGGTCGTCCGCTTGAAGGGAGGGGTCCCACGATGGTGCAGGATTGAGGTGTTGTCGCTCAATGTTGGCGCTGTCGAGGAAGGTTGCCTTGCCGTCGCCGTCCAAGGTCCAACGCTCAACCGTTCCGGGCCTGACCTGATGAACGCCTTTCAGAAGCGTCGTGGCGTCAAGTGGGTATTCCCAGACAAGCCTTGCGGCCAGGGCCAATTCGTCAAATTCAGGACGGTGGTCTTCGTGGGCTTGGAAGGCTTTGACTTCGCTGGCAAACAGGATAGAGTCGCCAATATTTGTTCGCACCAAGGGCTTGATGCCCATCGGGTCTCGGGCGAGGACGAGATGACCGTCTGCTGGATTCCAGAGTGCTAGAGCGTACATGCCGTCCAGAGTGGACAGCCAGGCGGCGTGCTCTTTGGCAGAAAGCGGTCGGTTGGCGTTCTTTCGGGAGGCACGGTGGACGGCCAAGACCGCTTCGGTATCACCGGCGGTTGTGTATCCGTAGGACGGGTGAGCGGAACGAAGTTCACGATGGTTGTAGATCTCACCGTTGAGCACCATGACGGCGCCATCATGGTCCCTCATCGGTTGTTGGCTGGACTGTAAATCCAAAATGGAAAGACGAGCGTGTGCGAACCCAACGGCATCGTCCATCCAGACATCGTTTTCGTCGGGACCACGGTGTTGTTGGAGCCGATTCATCCGGTGCAAGAGGTTGGCATCGGGGTGGCCAAGAATGCCAGCGATGCCGCACATGCTTCTTGCAGAAGGGGGTCCCTTTTCAAGAGATGTTCAAAATCGCCCTTCAATGATTACCAAAGAGGGTACTGGACCATCGTAATTCCCAGGAGAATGATGGCGAGTGCAAAGCCAACTTGGTAGGCGATTTGGGGTGGGTCCGAGGTGGTGCTGTCGTCGGCCATGTCCTTCACTGACCCCAACGACAGAAACCCCCCATTTCAACATATTGAAACAGAGCGCTGAAATTTGTCTGCTTAGGCCATGACCAACGCAAAGGGTTCGAGAAGAAGAACCAGAGCGAGTGGAATGAGCAACATGGTGGCGTTATCGTCGATGTAGGTCAAACGTGGCCATTCGGCGATCATGCAAACGGGTGCGAGGATGAATGCCATCCACACCGGGGTTCCAAATTGAGCCGTGCTCACCAGCCAGATGGCCAAAATGAGGAGGGTGGAGTAGACCATCACTTGGCGGTCGGCCATGTCCTTTCGACGGAGTTCCCCCATCAGTGGGTCGCCAAGTGCGAGGGAAGCGATCAGCGGCCAAGCATAGGCTTCGTGAGGTACGAGGAGCAACACGAAACCGACACCAACGGCTCCCCATGCCAATGCAGAGACTTGGTTTGCTTCGTAATCACGTTGTCCAAACACGGTCAATCCGAGCTTCAGTCGGAGTCCTTCGAGGAGCAATGCGGCGAGGACCACGCCTGCCACCAATTGGGGCAGGGAAACGCCGACGGTATCTGCAACGCTTTCTCCATGAGCAAAATACAGGTAGGGTATGCCGATCATGGACAGGTGGACGCCTCGACGCAGAAGATGCCCACGCATGCCACCGACCGATGTGTCCACCGGGTTGGTCATCTCAACTTGTCCGCTCATCACCATCGCCTTGAAGTGCAGATAATGCTTCTTCAATATCAAGGGTGCCCTGACAAAGTCGGTTCAAGACGGTGTTGTAGGAGGGGTGAAGCACCAGCCGGCGCTCATGGCGGCCAAGAAGTCGCTCTCGCATTCTCGCACGTAGCGCTCGACCGGTACTCTCCAATTCCAGAAGTGCGGCAGCGGCTTCCTCAATACCGATGTTCTTGAGTCCCGAAGTCAACATGACATCCGGAGCGTCTTCACCATCCAGGGCATAGGATTCACGAAGTTCACCTGCGTGGCGTTCAGCACCATCCAAATCGGCCTTGTTCACGAGAACGATGTCAGCCAGTTCGAGCAGCCCTGCTTTTTCCGCTTGAATCCCATCACCACGGGCGGGACCCTCAACCACCACGATGCGGTCGGCAACGGCTGCACAGCGTAACTCGGCCTGACCAGAGCCAACCGTTTCAATCAAGACCCGCTGCCATCCACAAGCGAGCAGAAACGCAGCCATNTCCTCNACGATGAGAGGGACACTGCCCGATGAGGAGCGGGTGGCGATGGACCGAACGTACACTCGCTCGTTGATGTCAGGGTTGTCCACCGAGGACATGCGAACTCGGTCACCCAAGAGGGCGCCACCGGTTCGTGGAGAACTCGGGTCAACAGCCAGCAGTGCCACTCGCAAACCCTGACCTGCCCACTGNGTCATCAGGGCGTCCACAAGCACCGATTTTCCAACGCCAGGGGCGCCGGTGATGGCCATGGTGGACCACGCTTCAGATTCTATAGATAGGTGTTCTAAGGAGATGTCAGCGAGAGAAATGGATCCATTTTCAATTTTTGAGAGCATGCGAGCAATGGCGCGTCGGTCGCCCTCCATCGCTTGCTGCAGTTCCCCGGTCATCGTCGTCGCCTTCCTTAGGCTGAGGAGTCCCAGTGCCAGTCGTTGGATTGGCCCACGCCAGCGTCGTCTCGGCCAGATGCTTCGGTGATGAATTCGAGGATTTCTGCCGTTGGCGTCCCTGGGCCAAAGACAGCACGGATGCCAACTTCGTGAAGGGCAGGGCGGTCTTCCTGCGGGATGATGCCGCCGCCAAAGACAATGACGTCGTCAAGACCTGCTTCTCGGAGTTTCTCACAAACTTGAGGGAACAAATGAGCATGGGCGCCCGATAGTGAAGAAAGGCCGAGGAAGCGTGCGTCTTCATCCCGAACGGTGTCGACGATTTGCTGCGAAGTGCGGCGCAAGCCCGTGTAGATGACCTCGTGGCCGGCGTCTCGCAGGGCGCGGGCGACAACCTTTGCACCACGGTCATGACCGTCCAGACCCGGGTTTCGCAACGACGATGCGCAGAGGTTGGTCCATGAACCTACGAGGGGAGGCCCTCCTATCAAACCCTCTGTGTTGATTGGTCCAATCATCCTTGGTGACTGATTGGTGTGGGTCATTACGAGGGAAAAAAGAACCCCGTTGTTCGTTGTGTTCCAAGAGCAAGCAATAAGGGCGGCTTGGGCCGAGTAAGATTCGGGGAAGTTGATGTCAGGCACCGAAGAGCGACTCAAGGACCTACGAAATCGCAAGGCNCGAAGNGAGGCTGGCGGCGGNCAAGCCCGNGTTGANGCNCANCACAACCGAGGNAAGATGACGGCNCGNGAGCGNNTNGAATTGNTNCTCGATGANGGNAGTTTCCANGANATNGATGCNCTGGTNGAACANCGNTGNCGTGATTTCGACATGGACAAGAATGTCATTCCTGGCGATGGTGTAGTCACTGGTCACGGCAAGATCAACGGCCGTGAAGTCTTCGCCTTTGCACAAGATTTCACCGTCTATGGGGGCTCCTTAGGAGAGATGCATGGACTCAAGATTTGCAAGGTTCTCGACATGGCTCTCAAAACGGGTCGTCCTGTGATTGGCCTCAACGACTCTGGTGGCGCACGGATTCAGGAAGGTGTTGCTTCCCTCGGCTCCTATGCTGAAATTTTCTTCCGAAATGTCCGTATGCAGAAGTAACTTCGTAGATTGGATTATTG
>FUFK010058103.1_pt1 | contig 13689 bp, 15 predicted proteins | sample 1021851 | NCBI WGS metagenome assembly FUFK01 (sample SAMEA51879418, study PRJEB19060) | metagenome | reverse complement strand
ATTAGACCAAAAGTCATCATCCATCCAAAGTCAATAATAGGTTTTATTTCACTAAAGATTAAAGACAAAAATGCTAAAATAGTAGTCAATACAGTGTATAAAATTGGCCAAAACATTTTTCTGGTGGTTAAAGAAATGATTTCTAAATTATTTTTAGAAGGGGAGTTTTTTTTAAGCTGTAAAAATCTCGTACTCATATGAATGTTCATTGCCATTGTTAAAATCAACATCAAAGCAATGAAGTTTGATGAAATAACAGTGACTTTCCATCCCAGTAGTCCAAGTAATCCAGTCATTATCACGACTGAAGCTATACAACTACTAATCGGAACTATTATCCAGATAANCTTCCTAAAAACANACCANAGNGTNGCAATAATAAANAATAAATACNCCTANNCCAAAAACNANAATATCANTTTTNATAAANGTCATCATGTCATCAGCAATCATTGGTATTCCTCCCAAATGAATTTTACTAGTAGAACTAAAATCTTTTATTACTTTTCTTATTTCTAAAATATTTTGATGATTTTGTTTTTTTAATTTATCTTTATATAAGTCTTCTTCCTTTTTACTTTTAAATTCAATTATTTTTTTTTTAGATTTTAAATAAACTATAATCCCAGAAGTTTTGCCATCTTCACTAATAACAAAATTTCGAAAAACAGGACTATTCAATATTTCATTAAATCCTCGCTCTTTATCAATACCTTTTGTTCTAAGCGTAGAGTAGTTTTGAAGTCTTTCAATAAGTGGCTCATCAGAGCTGCTCAATAAAGGTATATCTAATAGTGTGATTACATTATGTACCCAGTTAAGTTGTTGAATTTGTTTTTTTAGTTGTATTAGATTTTCAATAGAATTTTCATCTATCATACTTTTTTTTGGCGTATAAGTAAGAACTAAGAATTCTTTTGCTCCATATCTATCGTTTATCTCATTTAGATATTTTAAATCTGGATCTCCCTCTATCAGTAATGTTTCTGAAGACGCATCAAGTCTAAAGTCTTTAGAATTATATCCAAAGAAACACAGGCAAATTATTAATAGAATTATAATTAAATTTGGTTTTTTTAGAACAATATTTTGATAAAATTTGGCTAACATCAACTATTAGCTTTTATAATTTAATTTAATTATTTTGAATATCTTTAAATTTGGTAAACATTGCTTCAAATTCAAGCATCACATTGCCAGTTGGCCCATGTCTTTGTTTTTGAATAATTAACTCAGCTAAATGCGATACCTCATTCATTTTAGCTTGCCATTCAGCATGTTCTACAGTTGCAGGTCTAGGCTCTTTTCCTTGTAAATAATATGCTTCTCTATAAACAAACATTACCACATCAGCATCTTGTTCAATTGAGCCCGATTCTCTTAAATCCGATAATTGTGGTTTTTTATCATCCCTTTGTTCTACAGCTCTTGAAAGTTGAGAAAGTGCCAATACAGGGACAGATAATTCTTTTGCTAGAGCTTTTAATCCTTGTGTTATTTCTGATATTTCTTGAACTCTCCCATTATTAGCATTTGATGCTCTCATCAATTGAATATAGTCTATTACAACCATATCTAGACCATACAATCTTTTTATCCTTCTTGCTCTATTGCTAAGAGCTGCTATCGTTATTGCTGGCGTTTCATCAATATATAATGGAAGTTCAGATATATCCTTTGAAGTTTCAATAAACTTATCAAATTGTTCCTCTGATATTTTACCCCTCCTTATATCATTTGATTTAATACGTGATTGCTCTGCTAAAATTCTTGTAGATAATTGTTCTGATGACATTTCTAGTGAAAAGAAAGCGATTGAACTTTTGTCTCCACTATCTTGAATTTTTTTTGCTGCATTAAATGCAATATTAGTAGCTAAAGCAGTCTTACCCATCGAGGGTCTCCCTGCAATAATAATAAGATCTGATTTATGCAAACCACCCAATCTATCATCTAAATCTCTTAATCCAGTTGGTACACCAACTATACCTTCTTCATTTTTATATGCATTCGATGCCATTTCAATAGTTTGCCTCATGGCTTCGTCAAACTTAATTAATGATGAACTAAAAGATCCTTTCTCTGCAAGATCGAATAAAGATTTCTCATAATTTTCTATAATTTTTTGTCCATCTATTCCTAGATCATTTAGTTTGGCTTGATCTATAACTTCTCCTGAAATTTTTATTAATTCTCTTTTTACAAAAAGATCAAAAATAAGTTTCGAATATTCAAGTGCTTGTCTTGATGAGGTGGAAAATTTAGTTATTTTGACTAAATACTCTGGAATATTTAATTCATCTTTTTCTTTTTCAAAATAATTTTTTAGAGTTATTGGATTTGCTAGAAGCCCACCATAGATGAGTTTTTCTAGTGCTTCAAATATTTTTTTATGAATTGGATCGTAAAAGTTTTTACTTGATACTATAATGCTAACATCATCAAATATCTCATTTGTTAAAAGAATAGATCCAATTACTGATTGTTCAGCTTCAATATTATTAGGTAATTCTTCGGCCTTACTTTTTAAAATATTTAAAGATTGCGACACAATAAATATTATTTGTTTTAAAGATAAATCACAAAGTAAAACTTTACCTGGGGAAAAAAATGTATAATTACTGATTGTCTTCTTGAGGTGTTACCTTAATTTTTATCTCTGATTGTATTTCCGAATGTAAACTCAAAACAACAACAAATAATCCTAATGTTTTAATTTCTTTTGTTGGTTGTATCATTGATGGGTTTATCTCAATATTTTCTTTTTCTTTTATTATTTTTGAAATTTCTGTAGGTTTGACTGATCCATATAACTCTCTATTTTCAGTACTTAATTTTCTAATTTCATATTCTTTATTTTTAAGTTTGTCAGCAAGTTCCTTAGCAATATTTTTCTTGTCTTGATCTTTTTTATTTAAATCGGATTTAATTTTCTCAACTTCTTTAATATTTTCTTTAGAAGCAAATAACGCTTTTTTTTTGGCTATTAAAAAATTTCTTGCAAAGCCTCTTTTAACATCAATGATTTGACCTATAGAACCAACTTTTCTAACATTTTCTAAAAGAATTACTTTCATAATTATATTAATGCTAAATTTCTAGCTCTTTTGATTGATAAAGATAGATCTTTTTGTTTCTTTTGGCTCACAGATGTAATTCTAGATGGTAAAATTTTACCGTTTTCAGATACGTATCTTTTTAATAATTTAATATTTTTATAATCTATTATTGGAGCACCTTTTCCAGATAAAGGGCATTTTTTTTTAAATTTATATTTTTGATTTTGGAAAACACTAAGTTTTGAAAAATTATTTTGTGTATTTTTTTTCTTTATAATTTTTTTTTTCATTTTAAATATTATTTGTTAACTTCTTCATTTTTCTTAAAATAATCTGTTTCTAAATCTAACTTTCTTACTTTTATTGTCATATATCTAAGAAGGTTCTTGTCTAACTTTTCATTTTTTTCTAACTCTTTAATAGTGTTACCGTTACCTTCAATTTTAAAGTGAAGATAATTTCCTTTTTTATTCTTTTTTATTAAATAAGATAAATGCATTAATCCCCAGCTCTCAAACTTAAGAATATTTCCATCATTACTTTCAATAATTTTCGAATATTTGTCTTGAATTTGTTTAATTTGTGAAGGAGATGTATCCTGTCTTGCAATTAATGTGTGTTCGTAATAGTTCATATAATTTTATAGAAAAAATGAGGATATACTATTATAAATTTTTAATTACAATATAAAAAAACACTTAATTATAAACGTTTTTATGTTTTCAGTAATATTTCCTGGTCAAGGATCACAATTTGTTGGTATGGGTAAAGAATTCCATGATAATTTTGATTATGTTAGGGAATATTTTTTAATTGCAGACGAAATACTTAAAAAAAAATTAAGTCAAATTATATTAGAAGGTCCAAAAGAACAATTAGATTTAACACAAAACACTCAATCAGCTATTTTCCTAGTTAGTTTTTCAATATTTAAAGTTTTGGAAAAAGAAACTAATTTTAATATCAAAGATGCAAAATTTTATGCAGGACATTCTTTGGGTGAATATTCAGCTTTATGCTGTGCAGACTCAATTAATTTTGAACAAACAATTAATTTATTAATGAGCAGAGGAATGGCAATGCAAAACGCTGTTCCAAAAGGTGAAGGTGGTATGACTGCAATATTAGGTACAAAAATTGATGAAATTAATGAGATTTTAAAAGACAAAAGTAGATTTCAGTGTTTTATAGCTAATGATAATTCAGTTGGTCAAATTGTTGTTAGTGGCACATTAAACTCTATTAAAATATTAGAGACAGAATTGATTAAAAAAAAAATTAAATTTGTGCAACTGCAAGTTAGCGCCCCATTTCATTGTCCGCTAATGAAAAAAGCTACAATTGAAATGGAAAATAAAATTTTAGATACAAATTTTAAAGATCCCTCAATTAGTATAATTTCTAATGTAACCGCATCACCACAAAATAATTCTGAAGAAATTAAAAAACTGCTTATTCATCAAATTGAAAAACCAGTTCGATGGAGGGAAAGTGTTCTAAATATGATTGATTTAGGAATAAACAGATTTATTGAAATAGGCCCTGGCAAAGTATTGTCAGGGTTAATTAAAAGAATTGATAGAAATATAAAATTAAATCAGGTAAATAATTTAACTGATATAAAAAATATCACCAATGATTGATTTAAAAAACTTAAATATTATCTTAACAGGTGCAACTGGGGGAATAGGCGGATCAATTCTGAATATATTAGATAATTGTAACGCGAAAATAATTGCAACCGGAACAAATCAAGAAAAATTAGAGAAAATCAAAGAAAAATATAAAAATGTTGTAATTAAAAGATTTGATATTTTAGAGCACAATAATATTGAAAATTTCGTAAATGAATGTGACGAAATATTTAAAAATAAAATAGATGTATTAATAAATAATGCGGGTATTACTAAAGATAACCTAACAATAAGAATGAAAGACGAGGAGTGGAGCAAAGTTATCAATATAAATCTTTCTTCTACTTTTTTAATTAGCAAAAATGTAATTAAAAAAATGCTAAAGAATAAAAATGGAAAAATTATTAATATAACTTCAATTGTAGGTCATACAGGAAACATTGGTCAGGCAAATTATGCCGCTTCTAAAGCAGGGTTAATAGGAATGTCAAAAAGTCTTGCTTTAGAATATGGGAAAAAAAATATTAAGATCAATTGTGTCTCACCAGGATTTATCAAGTCTGAAATGACTGATAAAATAAGTGAAAATTTTAGGCAAGTTTTACAAGATAAAATTTCTTTAGAAAGATTTGGCGACCCAGAAGATGTAGCCAATGCGGTCCTTTTTTTATCATCTCATTTATCTGATTATATTACTGGAGAGACAATTCATGTTAATGGAGGCATGTATTTTAGTTGACAAAATAATATAAATATTTATTAACGATTTTAACTAAAAAGGAAATTATGTCAGAAGATGTTTCAACCAAAGTAAAAAAAATAGTTGCAGACCACCTTGGGATAGACGAAGCAAAAGTAACAGAAGAGTCGAGTTTTATAGACGACCTTGGTGCTGATAGTTTAGATACAGTAGAGTTAGTAATGGCATTTGAAGAGGAATTTGGATCAGAGATCTCAGACAGTGATGCAGAGAAGATATTAACTGTTGGTGATGCCGTAAAGTTTATTGAAAATAAAGCAAACTAACGACTAAGTCTAATGTCCAGCTTTAAAAAAGGTGGGATGTTTATATTCTCTTCACCTTCAGGTGCTGGGAAAACAACGCTTGTAAAAAAAATTTCAAAAAATAAAAACTTTTCAGTTTCTGTTTCACATACAACCAGACAACCAAGACCAAATGAAAAAAATGGAAAAGATTACTACTTTACCTCAAAGGGTCAGTTTAAAAAACTTATTAAAAAAGGTGAATTTCTTGAGCATGCAAAAGTTTTTGATAACTACTATGGTTCGTCAAAATATTTAGTAATTGAAAAACTTAAAAAAGGTAAGAATATTATATTTGATATAGATTGGCAGGGAACAAGGCAAATTAAAAATAAAAAATTAAATTATAGATTAACAACAATATTTATTTTGCCACCTTCTAAAAATGAACTATTGAAAAGACTTATTAAAAGAGAAAAAAAAAATATGAAAACTGTAAAAAAAAGGATGAAGGAATTTAAAAAAGATTTATTAAGATGGAAAGAATACGATTATGTTGTAATAAACGATGACTTAAATATTTGTTACAAAAAGATAATGCGAATAATAAAAAGAAAAAATAATATTAAATTTGATAATAAGTTTATTAATTTACATGTAAAATCACTTTTAGTTTAAAACATCAAATATTTTACAAATATCTAAATATTGGTTTTTTGAAAGGTTTTGTGGCCTCAAATTTAAATCTAAATCTAAATCTTTTGCAACTTTCTCAAATTCAGTGAAAAGTTGTTTCATTGGTTTTTTTATCATTTTACGTCTTTGACTAAAAAAAATATTGGTTATGTGCTCTAAGTGCTGATTGCTTTTCATCTCCTCAAAATCTAATTTAGGCGATAGAGTTACCAAAGTACTCCAAACTTTAGGTTTTGGATAAAAATATTTCGGATCAATGTCAGTTATCTTATTACTATTCATTTTTAAGGAAGTAAGTATTGATAGTCTACCATAATTTTTTGAATTTTCTTCTGCCAAAATTCGATCAGCAACTTCTTTTTGAAATACGAAAATAAATTTTTCAAATTTATCTTTTAAGTTATAAATTTTTAAAAATGAAATTAATATTTTTGTTGAAATATTATATGGAAGATTGCCAAATACTTTTACTTTTTTATTAAAAACAAAACTATTATAACAGTCCAAAATATCTTTATTTATTATTTCTATTTTTCCTCTAAATTTTTTGTGTAATAATTCAGAAAGCTTTTTATCTTTTTCAATTACTATAAATCTTTCAGGTGCTTTCTCTAAAATTTTCTCTGTAAGGTTCCCAGTACCTGGTCCAATTTCAAGTATAATATCTTTTTTTGATATATTTCCACTATTAACAATATTTGAGAGAATATCTTGGCTTTTCAGAAAATTTTGACCCAAGCTTTTTTTTGGCATTACACTAATTCAATCTATTAACAAATTCCATTGCATAGAAAAATGAGGACGGATCAGACTTATTTTTTCCAACCATATCTGAATTAGGACCATGATCTGGTGATATACGAATAAATGGCAAACCTATTGTTATATTTATAGCTTTAAAATTAAATAACGTTTTTATTGGAGCTAAAACTTGATCGTGGTACATTCCGAGTACAAGGTTATAATTTTTAATATTTTTTTTTAAAAAGAAAGTATCAGCAGAAAAGGGCCCATCTACTTTTAGCCCTTTATTTTTTAAGTTCTTTATTGCAGGGATAATTGCTTTATCTTCCTCACTATATTTATCAGATGTTTCGCAGTGTGGATTTAAACCTAATACAGCGCATTTCATCTTTTTTCGCAGAACATCTTTATAAAATTGATTAATATTACATAAATTTTCATAAATTTTTTTTTTCTTAATTTTTTTTGCTACATATTTGATAGGGATATGAGTTGTTAATGGAGATACAGAGAGATTATTATTATAAATTAGCATTATTTCATTTTTGCTTCGAGTTTTTTTTGACAAATATTCAGTAATGCCTGGATATTTCTTATTTAAAAAAGTTTTTTTCGATATTGGACCATTTATTAATACAAACTTATTTTTATCTTTTTTAATAATTTCTATGGATTTTTTAAAACTCTTTTCAATATATTTACTTGAATTATTTGATATATTGGTAAATATTTTATCATAACTAAAGTCAATATTTATTATATTTACAGTATTTTTTTTAGCTTCTTTGAAATTAGCAATTTCATTTATTGGAAATATATAATTAAGTCTTTTTAATTGATCTTTAAATAATTTTTTACTTCCAATTATTATAATTTTTTTTTTAAATTTTTTATTTTTCGAAAAATATTTTCCAAGTATTTCTGAAAAAATACTATAGGGTTCACCTAAAACAATAATAATAAACTTAATATTCATAGATCTGTGTATTTTGTTTTAATTTTTTATAATATAAAAGTGAAAATTGGTTAAGCTGTTTATTCTTTTCATATTTTATGCTCTCACCAAGCTCTTGTTCCAAGTTAATCTTTTGTTTCATCTCTTTCTTCTTGTTTATTTTAATTAGCAAATATCCATTTGGGTATCTTATAGGTTCAGAGACTTCATTAATTTTTAATTTTTTTAATTTTTCAATCAATTCTGATGATAAAACAGTTTCTTTAACCCATCCTATTTCACCACCTCTATTTGAACTATTTGAAATACTATATTTTGATGCTGCAGCCTTAAATTCATTTTTTTTAACATAATTTATTATTTCTTGGTATTTTTTGTCAAAATTCTCATCTTGTTCAATTTCAAACAAAATTTCAGACAAATTATATTCATATCTCTTATTCTTAGCATAATTCTTTATTAATTTTTTTTTTATTTCTTCTTTGTCTATTTTAATTAGATTGTTATATTTTTGGAAAATTAACTCATTCCACAAACCTTCATATTCTATTTTTTTCAAAATTTTTTTATATTCCAAATTAGTTTCTTTTAATACTTTTAAAAATTCTTCCTCACTTTTTACGCCTTTAAACAAAAATAAATTTCTCTTAATTTCATTTGTAAAATTCTTATTTTCTTTTTTTTTAAATATCCTATCAATTTCTTTGCTTTTAATTATTTCTCTAACAATGGAGTTTTCTGATATTTTGGTAATTTCACTGTCTGATAATTTTTGCAAGTTTGGTCTTAAAAAGATTAAATATTTTTTTTCTTCTAAAATATCTACATTGGTAACAATTTTGTCATCAATCTTATATTTTATTTGGACTTCTGAATAACAAAAACTGCATATTATTAAGCTTACTATTAATAAAATGGATATTTTTATCTTCCTCATAAACTAATTTCCAACTAAATTTCCTAAATTAGTTACACCTAATTCTGTAAAAGGTATTATTTTCACTAAGAAAGATAAACTTTGACTAGGTTCTAAACTTCCATCACTGTAAAACGATCTGTTGAAGCTGAGATTTAAAGAAATGCAATCCGTCTGGTGTGTAAAAATTAGGTCATAATATTGAGTAAAGTTTTGAGTTAAATCTTTAGAAATTTCAAAACTTAATTTATTTTCATTATTAAATTTTAATTCACTTTTATTTTTAATGCTTTCCTTTTCTAAAAGATCATTATGTTCATAATAATAGGATATATTTGTAAAAAAATTGTTTAAATTCCAATCTAAATCAATTTGATCTAAGTTTGAATATTTCAAATCTTTATCATATGAGAAAAAATATCCAAATCTTGTATTGTCAGTTATTCCAAAATTTATATTTCCGAAAATATCAGATCTTTTCTTGTTCAACTTTGATTTCAATGGCATAGTATGGTTTTCATCAGCTTTCAAAACATGAGCTACTTTCGCGTCTAAAATATTAAGACCTTTCTTATTTTTGCTTTTGAACTCTAAGCCTAGACTTAATGACTCTCCACCTTCAACTTGTGAAGTTTCTCCTATACGATTTATATCAAACACATTATTGTATTTAAGCATAACGTCTTTAGAAGATAAATCAGTATTTCCATTTGGACTGTACCTTAAAGACAAAATTGGTTTTAGAAAATTAGTGTAATTAACCATTTCTTTTTGCATGGGATAATTTAGATCTAACTTAACTAANCCNAATAAATTGTANTTAAAATTATCATCGAAAGTATTTGAATTATTAGAATAATTATTAGAATTTTTTAATAATAAATCATAATCAGTAATAATGCCTTTTGAATTTATAAATTCAATTGACTCAAATAAAAAGTCATTGGTTAATACTGTCTCCGTAACATTTGTATTATAAAGTTTGTTATAGCCATATGAATTAAAATTAAAATTACCATTATAATTATTTGGTATTATAATTTGCTTAGTAAAATTGAAATCTGGAAAAATGTATTGATATCTATCATGATAATTTCTACTTAAATCTTCAAATATTTTGAAAGAAGTATTCAATTTAGAATCTGTAAAATTAAAATCTAAATCTAAACCTGAAACTAGAAGACTGTCACTTTTAATTAAACTTGAGGTTTCTATTATTTTATGTGTTTTTAAAAAATTATCTCCTTTAACATTTTGAAGGTTTAATTCAAAACTTATCTTATCACTCAATTCACCTATCTGATTATAAAAAAAATGTCCTTTGGTTCCAGCATCACCCACCAAAAAACTTAAGTCACTTAAAATTTTGGATTTTTCTAAGGCTTGCCTGTATTCGTTTTGTAACAAAAAACTTTTATCTGCATAATACCTTGGGCTAAATGTGATATCTTTGTCTTTATCAAGGACTTTAAAATATGGTATATTTATTGATATTCCAAGTGTATCTGAACTAGTATATGAAGGAGTTAAAAAACCTGATTTTCTTTTAACTGATGGATCTGGATGATTAAAATAAGGTACATAAAAAATTTTATAATCAAAAATTTTTAACCACGAATTTTTATATTCAAAAATTTTCTTTTTTTTGTCATGTTTAAACTCATCTGTGCTTAGTTCCCATCCTCTACACTTTTTATTTTCAACATTACAAGTGCTAAAAACTGCTTTATATACTTTAAGCTCTTCATCGCTTGAGTAAGAACTTCTTCCTTTTAAAAGAGGGTCATTTTTTTTATTGCCAAACAACGATTTATTAAATTTAACTTCTATTTCTTTACCAGCGATTTCGTTTGTTTTTAAATTGACAACTAAGTCTTCAAATAAATAATTATTCCCATCTTTATCTAAAATAATTGAATTTTCAGATTTGATTAACTCATTTTTTAAGTCAAACTTAAATTTATCGTTTAATTTAAAAATATTTTTTTCACTATCCTCTAAAACTGAATTTCCGTCACCGTAAATAATTTGTGGGATTCTCTCAAAAAAAATATCAGACGAATTTAATAAAAATTTATTTTTTAAAATAAATTTTGTTGGACCATAGCTATTAATTATTTCACTTTTTCTATCATATTTTATCTTATCACTTTCAATAATAAGATTTTCATTCTTATCATGAAAATAAACTTTATCTGTGAAAATGATAATGTTTGTTTTTTTATTATAATTAACTCTTTTTGAATTAATTTTTATATTGTTTTCCTCAATAGTCGTCTCTGAATTTATAGCGTTAATTTTATTTCCATTATCTTCTATATTTATTTTTTCAGCATTAAATATTACTTCTTCAGCAATAATTTTTGAACAGTTAAGAAAAAATATAATTATTCCTAAAAAAAATATATTAATTTTCATTTATTTTTAATAATCCAATGTTACATACTAAAAAAAGTATTAAAAGAGGAGCCCAAATTGATAAGTTTACTGGCAGTACACCATTATTACCCAATAAACTTGAAAAATAGTTTAAATAGTAAACTATAACTGAAACGAATATNCCAAAAATAATGACAAAAAACTTTGACTTAATTCTCTTCAATTTATTTATAATTATAAATCCTAAAATTGACATTAGGATATAAAAAAACGGCATACTATAGATTTTGTTTAAATGAATTTTTATATCTGTATTTGAATATCCAATATTTAAATAATTTTTAGATAATTTATGAAGTTCATAAATATTTAATGCGTTCAAATTTGAAAACAAATTTGATATGGTTTTTCCATTAAAAGATGAATTATATACATAACTTTTTAATTTTTTTGTTTTTCCATCTTCGTCTAATATGGAAACATTAGTTAGCTGCCAATTATTTGAACTAATATTGGCCCCTTCAGCTTGAATTGTAATTTTGCTTTCGTAATATTTGCTAGCTTCATTTATTGTTAAATTTTTTAAATTATTTTTTTGTAATTTTTCTGCGTGTATTATGTACAACTTGTTATCTATTTCCTCTTTTATCCAAAGGCCATCATTATTTACAACCGCTAAATATTCATTAGACTTTGTAAACCTATTTTTTGTATCTAAATATTTGCTTTTTAAAGTTGAAGATAATGAGTAATAGAAAAATAATACAAAAATACCTAATAATGCAACAAATACTGACAATTGTATTACTATTCTTAAGTTACTTATTCCGTTAGTATGCAAAAGTTCTATTTCATATTTTTCAGTTAAATCTAAATAAAAAAATATAATTGTTACAAAAAAAACAAAAGGTAAAATTTCAAATATTAATGATGGAGCATTTAGAAGAGAGAGGTATATAACAAAATAAACTTCTGCCTCATACTTTTCAGAAAATCTTATTTCTTCAAAGAAATTTATTAATATAACAACACAAAAAAATACTAAACTTATTTTTACTAATTTTTGTATAAATAAAGTAAATAAAAAAATTTGATATTTTTTAAAAATCATAAATACCTAGGTTTAAATTTTGTTATGAATAAAATATTAAGATAAAATAAAAATACAAATATAATTGGCAATAATAAGAAAAGTATTTCTATTTCGAGATTGTAACTTAAAAATTTATAACTTAATTCTGAAAATATAATTATAAGAAAACCAATAATAAAAATAAAATATTTAAAAGAATTTCTAAACTTATTCACTTTTGATTTTAATATCAGAAGTGAGCTTAATAGAGATAAAATAATAATATAAACTGGATTAACAATTCTTTTAAATATTTCCTCATATATATCTTTTATTAAAAAAGAATCCTCTTTGTCACATCTAAACTTTTCATCTTTTCTTTCGTTAATAAATTTTTTTAAACAATTGATTAGTAAATAACTTTTAGTCTCTCCCAATTTATCATTTTTTCTAGTTTTAAAATTTAGGTCTGAAAGCTCATATGTTGTCTCTTTAAATTTAAGATTAAAATTACCTTTTTTATCAATATTAATGATTTTACCGTTAAACAATTGGAAGTTATATCCATATTTAGTTTTATTTAATTTACCTAAACTTGCAATAATTATTTTATTTTCATCTTTTCCTAATTTTTCTTTGATGTATATTCCTTTAAGTGTTCCATTTTCATTATATTCCTCTACAAATATGTTTAAATTTTTCATTACCTTTGAAAATTTCTTTTCTTGAATTAATTTTGGAAAAAAATCAATTGATGAATTCTTTAAATATTTTTGAGCCAAATTTTCAGTATTTGGTACTATATAAATGTTGAATACAATTTGTATAATTACAAATATAAAAGAAATTCTGAATATAAAATTTATAAAAGAAATTTTTTTAATTCCATTAGTCCAAAAAACTAAAATTTCATTATTTTCCTCATATCTATTAATTACTGTAAATAAACTTAAAAAAAGAGAAATAATTATAAGTTTTGAAAATATTTTGGGTATACTTAAAAATGAATATATAAAGTAAACTTTGAAGGAGTGTCCTTGTTCTGTTACTATGTCTAATAAATTAATTCCTTGTATTATCCACACAATCGAGGTTATTGCTAGTGAAGATAATATAAAGAATATAAATATATCAAAATATAATTTACGAAATATTAATTTATTCATTGAAATTACTAATTTAATAAATATACAACATTATCTATTAAATATTTCAAAAAAATGAAGCTAAAATTAGATTTTGTAACTAAA
>FUFK010053148.1_pt1 | contig 13692 bp, 14 predicted proteins | sample 1021851 | NCBI WGS metagenome assembly FUFK01 (sample SAMEA51879418, study PRJEB19060) | metagenome | reverse complement strand
CTAGATCACCTTCAATTTCCAAGATAGAAGAAGGCAGAACAAATTCTTCCTTAGCTGAATCAGCGTTTAAATTACTTCCCAAAAATAATGCTGATAAGACCAAAATAGACCTAAAGCACATAAATCACCCCTTAACTCACCTTACGGTAACCCAAAAAAAAGCAACCTGTCAAAAAACACCGTACGTAATTTAATTATAAGCCTCGAATGACTTCAAATATTCAATGGTTGAAACAATATCCTCTTCTTTTTTGAAACCTGAAAAAGACATTTTAGTACCTTTTGCATATTGTTTGGGTGCGGCTAAAAATGCCGACATTGATTCTTCGTCCCAGACGCGACCATTATCACGCATCGACTTAAAAACCTTGGAATACTTAAATCCCTCAAGACTACCTATTTTTCGACCAAAAATCGCATTTAAATGAGGTCCAGTTTTATTTTTTGCTCCATCACCAATTTGATGACAAGACTTACATTTNTTAAAGGCTTTCTCTCCAGATTTCACCAGCTCGGGATCTAAGGCAGCTAGCTCAACCGCTGATTCCGCCTGTACTTCAGATTGTTTTGCGATAGTTTCCGTAGCAGACGAAACCGCAGTCTCTTCGTTTTCATCATCCTCTGGAGTTACATCAAGTACAGCCGCGCGCATTGTAATTTCAACATCACTTTTGCAGTCAGACATGCAAACTTTTTTATTCCAAAAATGTGACTCTGATGTCAAACGGTCATCAATTATGAAACCATTTGCATTTGGCATTTTCACGTCAAGAAAGGTTTCATTTGATAAGACAAACTCCTCATCAATAATATCATTAGAATAAAGTATATAAGCAACAATTGCATAGACATCATCATCACTCAAACTTTGAGCATAACCAAAAGGCATTGAGCGTTTCACATAATCCCATGCTGTCGATAAATAGGGCCAATATGAACCTACTGTTTTTACTGGATCTTCGTCTGCAAGTGTATCTAAGCCACCAGCTAACTCAGGCCAGTTATCCACTCCTTCGGCAAAGTCTCCATGGCATATGGCACAATGTTCAGAAAAAATTTCCTCTCCGTCTATTGCATCGCCGGAGCCAACCGGTAAGCCAGTGCCATCTGGACTTATATCACCGTTCCAAGCCGCAACTTCGTTTTGTGTAGCACCACGTCCTAACCCAAACTTTCCATCTCTTGGCCCGACAGCAGAGGCTGAGGCTGCTGCAATCATTTTAAAATCAAAATCAAACTCTGCTGCCACTACGTCAGCACCTTCTGGAATTTGTGTTATAAAACGATCTGCAAAGTTACTCGCAATCAATAAAACGCCAAAAACACATGTTCCTAAAGCTATGAATAAATCACGAGATTTCGACATTTTCGGCCTCTCCATCTGATTTAACCCACCAGGTTTGGATACAATTATTATGATAAATGGAATTTAGACCGCGCACTTCTCTGAGCTCTTCTTTGGTAGGCTGAACATAACCTGTTTCGTCATGAGCTCTAGACTGCAGGAACATTTCTTCACCATCCCACTCTATATCCAGATAAAATCTTGTAAGCGCCATTTTCGTTCCAGGCTGAGCCAATCTAGCCTCATGCCAGTTTTTTCCTCCGTCTGTTGTAACATCCACTCTCGTTACGGCACCCCGTCCAGACCATGCTAAGCCAGAAATAACCAATGGACCTTTTCCATGTAAGATTGGAGACTGGGGGCTGGGTGATGTGACTACCGATTTAGCGTCCATAGCCCAAGTCCACTTTCTGCTTATCCCATCAGCGAGCGTGTCAGTATACTTGGAAGTTTCCTCTCTACTTTCAACTGGTTTATCCATAACTTCAACACGCCTAAGCCATTTAACCCACATGTTTCCTTCCCAACCGGGCACAACAAGCCGGACAGGATAACCGTGCTCTTTTCTCAGCGCTTCACCATTGGCTTTAAAAGCGACAAGAACATCATCTAAAGCTTTCTCCATGGGGATGGATCGACCATTAGAAGAGGCATCGGCTCCCTCTACAAAAATCCATTTTCCTTTTAAATCACCAGCCGCATTCAAACCAGCTTCATTGAGTAACGTTCGGAGGGAAACACCCGTGTATTCCATATTATGAATCATGCCATGGGTGAACTGAACGCCATTCAACTGCGCACCTGCCCACTCCATTCCGGTATTGGCCGCACATTCACAGAAGTACACATGTTGTTCCCTGGGAAATCTTTCAAGATCTTCATAAGTAAAAACTAATTCTTTATCGACCAGACCGTTTATCATCAGTCGATAGTCCTCTTTTCGTAGTTCAATTGCTCCCGAATGATGTCGTTCAAAAGCACAACCTTGTGGCGTGATTGTTCCATCCAAAGCATGGATAGGACTAAAATTTATAGAACTTATTGTATCAGCGGTTAACCAACCAACATTCCTCCGAACCACGTCCTTTTCAAATTCAATTGGAAGTCCATAGGGAGTAGCGTCGACACCGTCACCAGTTATTTGGGCCCATTCTTGAACCTCAGTTATAAGCGGATCATCACCACTAGCTGATAGAGAGCCCGCAGCAGAAGAGCCTGCGCCTAAAGCAGCGGCACCGGCTAAAAATTGTCGTCGAGAAGGTTTTTTATCAGAAAAATTATCCGTCATAATTTATTTTTCCTTTAACAAGTCCACTAAATACCGACAACTTTTACATTACTGCTAGGTTCAATAGAGATGGTTTGGTTCCTTCGAATATAATTTTCAACCACATCCCAGATCTGTGGCCCCTCAGTGTTTTCATTCACTGAAGCCCAACCAGACACAATATAAGTTTTCGAAGGGTCAATTTTTTCACCAGTCTTCAAAAGTGTCATATCCGTTATGCGACTACCTGGGGGTTTATTTATATCAATTTTATAGCTCATACCGCCTATACGCACCATATCACCGCCCTGTTGATAGTAGGGATCAGCATTAAATAAATTATCCGCCACATCTTCCAAAATAATATGAATAAATTCTCCTGTAAATTCTGTTCTGTAGGCTTTACCGTACGTCATTGAAGTCACGTTCCATATATCCTCACGGGTTATATCTTGACCTGGAACAATCGAGGGACCCCATCTAACACCTGGAGACATCGAAATATCTGCGTCGCGCTCTTCAAGAAGCGCTTCACATATTAAATCATCCCAAGTTCCATTAAAATTACCCCTCCTGTATAATAGTGCCCCCGTTCGGCCAATGACTTTCTGAGAAGCCATTTCGAAAGGAGCTCTTACCTCATTTATCTTCTCCATCATCTCTTGGTCTGACTTTAATATTTCAGAAAAAACTGGAATTAATGATGATGTGCTATCAACAACTTTTCCGTTACTAACCTTTAAATCTATTCGCCCCAAGTACTTCCCATGAGACCCCGAAGATAACAAGAGAGTATTGTTTAATCTAATTGCATGGGGTATGGCATCATGAGTATGGCCTGTCAAAATGACATCTATACCACTAATAATTCTGGCAAGTTTTTGATCTACATCGAACCCATTATGCGAAAGCAAAACCACTACCTCTGCACCATTTTCTCTCGCTTTATTTACATTCTCCTGTAGCAACTCAGTGCGTATTCCAAACGACCACCCTTTAACCAAGTAGCTCGGGTTTGCAATAGCCGTATATGGGAAATGCTGGCCAATAACTGCTACCTTTACCCCCCCTTTTTCAAAAAATGATGTACTATCAAAAACTTGTTCTTCCCATTCTGTATCAAAAACGTTTCCACCTATAAATGGGCAGTCAAGATATTCAGTAAGTTCTTTTAGCCTCTCCTTCCCGAGTGTAAACTCCCAGTGCCCTACCATAGCATCTGGTGAAAGTAGGTTCATCGCAGAGACCATATCCATACCCTGTGTTTGAAGAGATGTGTATGATCCTTGCCATGTATCGCCACCGTCCAATAGCAGAACCTTATCATTTCCTCTTTCTTCACGAATAGATTTAATTAGGTAAGCGGTTCGATCCAATCCCCCCAATTTCCCATACTCTTTGGCAAGGCTTACATAATCCACCATGGTATGCGCATAAGCCAAAGGCGTATTTTTTTCTATTGCAAAATGTCGCAAAAAATCGCTGCCTACCAAATGAGGTGGAATGCCTTCAAAGTCTCCTACTCCATAGTTTTCTGATGGTGGTCGGAAATATATTGGCTTCAATTGTGCGTGCATGTCGGTCATGTGTAACAAGGTAACTTGCCCCTTTGAGTCGAATTTTAGAAGGTCAGCTTCCGTTATGTTTTTTGGAGAGGCGATTGTTGGGAAGCTACTGGTAGAAAAAAGACCCCCCATTACCGACAAATATTGTAGAAATTCTCTTCTGCTAAACATTACCTCAGTGTAATGATAATTTCTTAAATATAAAAATGAAAAAAGTTAGTCTTCTGGAGTTACGTCGATATCTTTTGCTTTTCCGATTATCTTCACTGGTACATTACAGTTTTCCATACAGGGATTGCCATTAATGTTGGATACATCTGGTCTGGGGTCTGGTAAAAGAAAGCCATCTTGGTTAGGCATTTTGATTAACCCAATGTTTTGATCAGATAGAACAAAATCATCGTCAATTATATCATTCATATATAAAAGATAGGCAACTATCTGATAGGTTTCATCGTAGGAAAGAGATTGTGATGCACCAAAAGGCATTGCCCTATAAATATAATCAAATATTGTCGAAGCATAAGGCCAATAGCTGCCAGTCGTCTTTAAAGGATCATGGGTGTTTAGAGTTCCATCACCCCCAACTAATTCAGGCCATCTATCTACTCCCTCTCCAAAGTCTCCATGGCACGACGCACATTGCTCTGCAAAAACTTCTTCACCATCAAAAGCTGTACCTGAGCCAATGGGAGCACCTACCCCGTCTGGTCTTACATCAATGTCCCAGCCTTTTACTTGTTGACTTGTTGCTATACTCCCTAGATTAAATGCTCTGTCTGATGCTTCCGAAGAAAATGTANNTATTAAACTAGTCAGCATCAATGCTGATACTATCTTAACCCAAACGTACATTGTCGACNNTGCCAGATTTACTTACCAACCAAGTAGCAATTGAATTATTATGGTAAATTGAATTTTTACCTCTTATCTTTTGAAGTTCCTGGATATATGGCTGGACATATCCAGTTTCGTCTATTGCTCTCGATTGGATCAAAAGCTCCTCACCACTCCATTCAAATGGGAGTGTGAATCTTACTAAAGATTTGGACATTATTGGTGCATGTAGCTGAGCGGTTCTCCAATTTTTCCCACCATCTAAAGAGACATCAACCCTTTTTATTTTTCCTTTTCCAGACCAAGCTAATCCTCTTAATTGTTGAATTCCCTTGTGTAGGATTGGCTTTTCAGGGCTTGGCGATGTAACTACTGACTTTGCTTCCATAACCCATGTAAACATTCTTGCCTTTCCGTCTGTGAGTAAGTCGGTATATTTGGATGTCTCTTCTCTTGTCATGTAAGGCTTGTCACCAAACTCAAGTCTCCTTATCCATTTAACCCACATATTACCTTCCCACCCAGGCACCACAAGGCGAGCAGGGTAGCCTTGCTCTGGTCTTAAAGCTTCACCATTCATCGCCCACGCAATCAAACAATCATCCAAAATCTTTTCGATGGGAATTGATCGCGTCATTCCTGAAGTATCACTACCTTCAGCCAAAACCCATTTTGCCTTTGGCTTTAATCCCGTCTCTCTAAGTAGATCACTTAGCTTCACCCCAGTATATTGCACGTTATGAACCATACCAAAAGTATATTGGCACCCATTAAGTTGAGCCCCTTTCCATTCCATACCCCCATTAGCAGCACATTCTAGGAAATAAAATTTATTGACTTGAGGAAACCTCTTCAAATCATCAAGACTGAAGATCATCTCTCTATCCACCAATCCATTTATCATTAGGCGGTAATCAGTTGGATTAATTTCAGCTACTCCACCATGATGTCTTTCAAAGCATAGGCCATTTGGGGTTACGATACCTTCAAGATCCTGCAAAGGTGTAAAATTAACTGATGACTGAGGCGAAGCAGTAAGCCAAGGGACATTTCGTCTAATAACATTACTTTCAAACTCTGAGGGACTTCCATAAGGATTTTCATCAACCCCCGCACCTAAGTCTGGTGTCCATTCAGGTAAGTTTGGAGGAAGGTTGTTTGGATTTGGTTTGTCTTGAGCTAGAACCCTAGTCGAAAAGCCTACTGAGCCAAGAGCAGCGAAGGATTTAATCAAGTTTCGGCGACTGAATTTCAAGTATTTTACCTTCTATCAAAACAATTTGCTGCTAGATGACTTTTAAACTCTTAGTCAATTTATACTGGTTGCCACCATCTTCTTCCCATGAAAGTTCAAAGGTACCTTCCTCTTTTACTTTAAAGGGAAAAGATATGTATGGATTGCTCGAAATGGATGGCTCTAAATTTACGGTAAACACAACCTTACCATTGAACATTGCATTGAATTTATTAATAATTAGGCGCGGAATTGTTTTACCATCGACGTCCTTTACTCTTCCACTATGCATTGGGTGTCTAATAAGGGTCTTAATCTCTATTACTTCGTCAAGCTCTGCTTCTTTTGGTATCTTGGCTCTTGGTTTAATTTTTGACATTACTATCCTCCACAGCCCCCTATTGTAACTTTTATAGTTGATTGAGTTATTGAGTGGGTGCCGTCATTAAACTTTGCAACCAAATAAACATCCTGAGTTTTAGAGAGCCTCATCCTTGTTGATGCAAAACATTCACCTGAATAGGGAGTAAAATTGAATTTAGCAACATTTGGAGCCGGGTTCCCATCTGCCATTATATAAACTTCTTGCACAAAATCTGATTCAGACATTGGACTCTCTATCTCAAATGCAACCTTAACCTGATTTCCGTTTTCAGCAATTTCGGGAACATCTAAAAAAACGTCCACTTCTCTAGCCTGTGATCCAGAAATTATGTTATTAATTTGATCAGACACTTCAGGCTTACCGGCTAAAACGTCGCCAACGCCAGAGCAGAAAAGTGCACTGGAAACAGCAATCATTTTTACAGCTTTTCTACGGCTTATATTCACAATTCCCCCTATCTCNGTTCTAATCATATATNACTCATACAGGAAGAGCAACGGTTTCCTAGACATAATTACTTGCAAAAATTTTACTTTAGACTACTGCTTTTAATTATTTCATCAACTTGCCACCAAAATAACTCTTGGCCGTTGTATCCCTCTATTCTGCCAACTTCCGTTTTGTCTTTTACGAATATAAAGGTCGGAGTAACTTTTACTGTTTTTGAAATTCCATATTTTTCTAATTCAACATTAGAAAAAAAATTAATAAAACTAAGTTTAAATTCGTCTTCGAATTCTGTTTTAAGATAAATATTGGCGATTTCATTCTCCCATGCTTTACAATAAGCGCATGTATCAGAATAAAAATACAACAATTTACCTCTAACTTCTGCATAGGTACTGTTTATGTAGCCACAAAAACAAATAATCAGGAAAAGAAAAAAAGGGTTTTTTTTCAAACCAAAAAATTCTTTAAAGGTAATGGGGATAATCGCTGTTAAAACATATTTTCCAAACAACCCATCTGTCATAATTAAATACGGCTTTCTATTTTCACAATTTATCTATGAGTAATATTTTCAAAACTAATATCGGAAGGTTTTTATCATTTTTTAAATTTATCACTAAGTTTTTTATTCTTTAAGAAGCAATAAGCACTCCGAGCCAATAAAATTTTCTACTATAACGTCTTGTCTGATAAAGCAAATTCAATATTATTATATGTGTGCTATCTGGCTCGATTAAAATGGACTCTTTAAGCTAGCTAGATGGGGGTTAACTAGTACATTATATAACATAATAATTGATGCAAAAAAGGAATCACTAAGGAGAAGAGTATGAAATTTTTAAAAAAACTGTGCATAGTTACTATAGTTTTTTGCTTTGGCACAGAGACATTTGCTGAAGAGTGGAATGTTTCAGTATGGGGCAAACGTAGAGCGTTCACCGAACATATTGAAAAACTTGCAGAGCTCGTAAGCGAGAAAACAAACGGAGAGTTCACTATGAATATCTCTTATGGTGGATTATCCAAAAATAAAGAAAACTTAGATGGTATAAGTATAGGTGCATTTGAGATGGCTCAATTCTGTGCTGGCTATCACCGTGATAAAAACAGAGTAGTAACTGTTTTGGAACTACCTTTTCTAGGGGTAGAGACTTTAGAACAAGAAGTAGCTGTTTCAAGCGCTGTATATGCACATCCAGCAGCGACCAAGGAAATGGAACAATGGAATGCAAAGCTTCTTATGACTTCACCTATGCCACAATATAACTTGGTGGGAACTGGGGATCCAAGAGATACTCTTGAAGAGTTTAACGGGATGAGAGTGCGAGCAACTGGTGGTTTAGGTCAGGCATTTAAAGCAGTTGGAGCCGTGCCGACGTCGGTAACTGCTACAGAAGCTTATCAAGCAATGGAGTCAGGCGTCGTCGATACAGTAGCCTTCGCGCAACACGCACATTTATCATTTGGAACAATCAATCAAGCCGACTGGTGGACAGCCAACCTTAATCCAGGGACAGTAAATTGCCCAGTGGTAGTCAACATTGATGCTTATGAAGGACTATCATCTAAACATAAAAACGCGCTTGATGGATCAATAGAAGAAGCACTTGATCACTATCTAGATAATTATGGGAAACTTTTAAGCAAGTGGGATTCTGTGCTTGCTGAAAAAGGTGTTAAAAAGATAGAAATAAGCGATTCAGTAATTGCAGAGTTTCGTAAAAAGGCAGCTGATCCTATTCGTGATGCCTGGATAAAGGATATGGAAGCCCAAGGGTTGCCAGGTCAAGAATTGTACGATTTAGTTATGAAGACNTTGGCTAAAGCAAAGGCTTCAAACTAATACTGACTTATGGTTAGGTCAATTTGTTTTGACCTAACCATTTCAACTAAGGATTATCTAATGGCTGGCCAAGTTGCGGTAATTGAGGATGGGCATTTATTGAGTCGCCTCGACAGATATCTGCTAAAGCTTGAGAAATTTTGTGCTTTGATAAGTGGCCTAGCGATTTTGTCTCTTATGTTTTTGGCCGTTTACTCTGTTACGGGTCGAAAATTTTTTAATGCTCCCCTAGCTGGATACGTGGATTATATAGAGGCTGCAATGCCTATAATAGCAATAATGGGTGTATCTTATGTGCAAAGAGACGGAAGTCATATTAGGATGGACATTTTTGTTTCTTTTTTAAGAGGGCGGGCTCTTTGGCTCTTTGAATTGCTGTCGATAGTTCTTATCCTAGTCCTTATCTTAGCACTTACATGGGGTNCGTGGGTGCATTTCGATAGNTCATTTGATTGTGCGCGNCCTTTTTGTAGNNGAGATAGTTCTATTGATATTGGATTGCCTATTTGGCCTTCTAAGCTTGTGGTTCCCTTTGCTTTTAGTGTTCTGGCCCTTCGTCTATTTTTGCAAGCTATTGGATATACAAGAGCTTTAGTATTAGGATTGGATCAACCATCAGCAGTACCTTTAGTCTTAAGTGCCTCTCAACAAGCAAAACTTGAGACCGATGCAATTGATAGATCTAGTTGATGGAAAATATAACTATAGGTCTATGGGTGAGCGGAGGAATGTTGCTTCTTGTTGTTCTAGGTATGCGTGTAGCATTTGCTGCGGGTTTAGCTGGGTTTATTGGTTTGGTTTGGCTTCGTTGGAATGGGTTTGATTATGATCCTAATCGTTTTTTNAAAGCACTTCAGATAAGCGTCAAGGTTGCAGGNCTCACCCCTCACTCTAAAGTAAGCGCCCACGTGTTAAGTCTAATACCCGTTTTTATTTTAATTGGATATTTAGCCTATTATGCAAAGTTGACATCTGCTCTGTTTGAGGCTGCCAAACGATGGATTGCTTGGGTACCCGGTGGCCTGGCAGTATCAACTGTTTTTGCAACCGCTGGATTTGCTGCAGTATCAGGAGCCTCTGTTGCAACAGCTGCTGTATTTGCACGAATTGCAATTCCTGAGATGCTAAAAATAGGTTACAACAAACAATTTGCGGCTGGTGTTGTTGCTGCTGGTGGCACTTTAGCGTCTTTAATACCCCCCTCCGCAATTCTTGTAATTTATGCTATAATAGTGGAACAGGACGTAGGGAAATTATTACTAGCTGGGTTTATTCCAGGTGCNGTTTCAGCATTAGTTTATGGCGGATTAATTGTTTGCATTGCTCTTTATTTTAAGAACGTTGGGCCTCCCGTTAGCGGATTTACTTGGAAAGAGCGTTTTGAAAGCCTAGCACCAGCTTTTCCAATTGTTGCCGTTATAATAATAATAATTTTTTTCGTTTATAACCCATTCGGTGATGCATGGGGAACACCTACAGAGGGAGGGGCCATAGGTGCTTTTATTGTTTTTTTAATGGCTATTTACAGAGGCATGCGAATAAAACAGCTTAAGGAAGCTCTTCTAGAAACTGCAAAATTAACTATAATGATATTTACCATTATTTGGGGTGTGCTAATCTATGTTCGCTTCCTCGGTTTTGCGAAGCTTCCAGATGCATTTTCATCTTGGATTACATCGCTGGATATGTCTCCTGTACTGATATTGGTTTGCATATTACTTGGATATGCTGTTCTCGGCATGTTCATGGATGCCATAGGTATGTTGCTATTAACACTACCAGTTGTTTACCCAGCTGTTATGGCACTAAATGGAGGTGAAACTGTATCAGCCGCTGATAGTGCATTTGGAATGTCTGGCACTATGTGCGCGATATGGTTTGGTATACTGGTTGTGAAAATGGCAGAGTTCTGTTTGATAACGCCACCTATTGGATTAAATTGCTTCGTCGTTGCCGGTGTCCGAGATGACCTAAGTGTGCAAGATGTTTTTAAAGGAGTAACTCCATTTTTTATTGCGGATGCTTTTACCATTGCCGTTTTAATTTCTTTTCCAGGCATTGTTCTTTGGTTACCGTCATTAGCATGATGCTTTTCAAAGCAAAAGTCAAAAAGTGCTAATTTGGTTCAATCATTCCAGTAAAGAGCTAATGGATTATCAATCAGGAGTTTTTTCTGTGTTTCCTCTTTTGGAGCAAAGAGTTCTATGATGTCCACTAGCTGACCGTCATCAGGCATATGCGACTTCATATTCGGATGAGGCCAATCCGTGCCCCATAAAACTCTGTCAGGAAAGTTTTCCACAAGTTTTTTCATAAACGGTAAAACATCGGAATAGTTTTCTTCTGGTCCGACTTTAGTCAGTCTTTCAGGACAAGTTGTTTTGCACCAAAACTTTTCTGTTTCCATTAGCTTCATTAATAAATTAAAGTCCTTACCATTGGTGCCCTTCGCTACATCTGGTCGTGCCATGTGATCAAAAACTACACGTGTTGGAAGTGCTTGTAAAAAGGGAATCAGCTCCTCTAAGTCTTGTGACTCNACGTATACAACAATGTGCCATCCATATTCTGCGATCATATTCGATATATCTTTGAATATATCTTTCGGCGTATTATCTACTAGCCTTTTTACAAAATTGAATCTCACACCCCTGACACCTGCATGGTCCAAGCGCTTTAAGGTTTGATCATCGATTTCTGGTCCAACTGCGGCAATTCCTCTAGCCATATTATTTGAATTCAGCAAAGCATCCTCCAAGGCATCATTATTTTTTCCATGGCAAGTCGCCTGCACTATCACGCTGCGTTCAAAACCTAAAAAATCTCTGAGTGCAAATAATTGCTCTTTGGATGCATCACAGGGGGTATACTTTCTTTCTGAAGCAAATGGGAANCGAGCAGCTGGACCGAAAACATGGCAGTGGGCATCTACTGCACCTTGGGGTACCTTGAACTTTGGTTTACGAGGATTAGGGTGAAAAGGTAGCCAATCTGCATCCATGATTTCAATTAGCCTTCTCACTCTCTTCATGGGGAAATACCATACCATCAAATAGCTTTCGGGCCGTTCTTAAAATAGCTGTAGATTTGATTTTTTTATCTCCCAACTCTGCTAAAACATGCATCTGTCCTGAGGGATGTTCAATGGAACATAATTTTTTTTCACCATTAGGAATTATCGACAATTTATTGATAGGAGTATCTTCTATCAGACAAGCCGTTGCGACTGAAATTGCACCAAAAACACCGATAGAGCGATGGCACCGATGCGGAATAAATGTTCGCGTATTTATCATACCATCGTTTAGAGGTTTGCTCACAATTGTCATTTTCGGTACCGTTTTCTCTTTCACATCTCCAAGATTCATNATCTTTCCACACTTNAGTCGAAGGGATTCAAGAGTTNCTCTCAGAGCANTATTTTGTTCCAGNTCCTCGACNNTTTCGTTGCCATTAAGANCTAGTTGACTTGCTTCAATAATTACGCATGGCATTCCGTTATCAATCATTGTTACAGAATATCCATCTATNTCATCTTTTATATTACCGCTCGGTAAAAGCTCACCACATAGAGACCCCTCAATATCCAGAAACTCTAATGAAATGGGGGAACTTGGCAAAGTAACACCATCTATGTATGTATTTCCATTNTANGTTAACGTACCATCAGGNGTGTCAACAGTGGCAATAGCAATTTGTTTTGAATTCTCCATAAAAATTCTTACGGATGTTTTATCTTTTTCCGGTTTTATCAATCCTCGCTCTATTGCAAAGGGCGCAATACCNGCGAGTATNTTNCCACAATTTTGGGTNGAGGATACCACATAATCNTCGACAGCAACCTGAAGAAATAGGTAGTCNACATCANTATCAGANCTTTTTGATTTTGAAACAATGGCAACNTTAGACGTTAANGGGTTTCCTCCTCCAACACCATTTATTTGTAAATTATCTGGAGAACCAAAAACAGAAAGTANAAAGTCTTNNCTTTTCGCAATATCATTCGGAATGTCNTCTTTTAAAAAATATAGCCCCTTTGANGTTCCTCCTCTCATCCACATCGCTGGGGTGCCTTCAGACATATTTTAAACCGTATTTCTTTAACTTCTCTCGCATATTATAGATATCTAATCCNAGTTCACCNGAAGCTAGTNTTTTTCGTTTTTCNACTTCGAGCTCNTCTCTTTCNTGTGCNAGTCCGAGAACTGATTTTGCTTCGCCTCTCTTAACAATACACACTCCATCATCATCTGCTACTATCACATCACCTGCATCAACAGACGCTCCTGCACAAACAATAGGAATATTTACTGACCCAACAACCTCTTTCACAGTCCCCTGCGCATTATGGGCCTTACACCAAACTGGAAAACCTATTTTTCTTAATTCTGCAATATCTCGACAGCCGCCATCAATCACAAAACCTCGGCAACCTCTGGCAATAGCGGATGTCGCTAGCAATTCGCCAAAATACCCCGCATCTGAGGGAGATGTCGTACCCAATATCATAATATCACCAGGCTTTATTTGTTCGATTGCCACGTGCACCATCCAGTTATCGGCGGGAGCCGCTAATATTGTTATAGCTGATCCTGCAATTCTTTTTCCCGGAATTACAGGCGAAATATAACTTGCCAGCAAACCTTTTCTTCCTTGTGCTTCATGGATGGTAGATACTCCGCAGGATTGTAATCCATCAATAATTTCTTGTTCTACTCGCTCAAAGTTTTGTACTACGACTCCTCCCATCAAAGCTCATCCTTACA
>FUFK010079848.1_pt1 | contig 13693 bp, 12 predicted proteins | sample 1021851 | NCBI WGS metagenome assembly FUFK01 (sample SAMEA51879418, study PRJEB19060) | metagenome | reverse complement strand
AAATATAGATTTAAGAATAATTCTGCTTATTGGATACGACCCTCTTTCAAAATATTGCTCACGTAATCTTAAAATATGTGATTTTTTGACAAAATTTATATTTGTTAATGTAAAATCTTTATAAACTAAATCTAAATTTATTTTTTTTTCATTAATTTCATTTATAATTTGGATATCAACGCCCTCATCCTTAGTTGCTTCTATAAAATACTTATCAGGTGTACTTAATGTTAAATGATTTATGTTTTGGTGTGATACGAAAATCGAAATAAAAAATACAAAAAAAATAATTATAGATAAAAGTAAACCAAAATTGTTTTCATAAAAAACTGCAATTAAAAAACAAAGAATTAAAAAAAAACCAAGTCCTAATCCATTTAGATTTGGATAAATAAATATTTTACCTTTATTTTTTTCCTTTAAATTTTGAATAAATGGCGCTTTTGCTATTCCTTGAATAGTCTTTGTTATCATTTTTGGATACTTATCTTCGATAAAATCTCTTGATTTACATAGTTAAATTTATCTTCTTGCTTAATAAACTTTATTCGATGTCTAAATATATATGGAAGAATGTCTTTAACTTCTTGATGCGTTACATAATCTTTGCCATGAACAACTGCCCAACCTTTTGCAAGATCTATGATTTGTTTTAAACATCTTGCCGACACATGAATGTGCTGATCCAATGATTTAATTGTTTGTTCAATTTCAATTACATATTTATAAATTTCATCATTAACTGTGACGCTTCTTTTTTTGTCTTGGAGTTTTTTCCAATCAATTGGTTCTGAATTAATCGATGTTAAATCATAACCATTTTTCAACATATCCACTTTTTGATTTTCATTTAAATCTGATAATGAATATGAAATCATAAATCTATCGAGCTGTGAATCTGGCAAACTACTGGTTCCAGAAGAGTCCATTGGATTTTGAGTTGCTATAACAAAAAATGGTTCTGGTAATTTGTAAGTTTCACCATCGATTGATACGCTTTTTTCTTCCATTGCTTCTAAAAAAGCACTTTGTGACTTAGGACTTCCTCTATTTAATTCATCAGCAAGTACAATATTTGTAAATATAGGGCCTTTTTGAAAAACAAGTTTTTCATTTTGATAAATATTAAATCCTAAAATATCACTTGGTAATAAATCAGAGGTAAATTGTATTCTTTTAAAATTAAGTCCAAGATTTAAGGTTATTGTTTTAGCAAGAGTTGTTTTTCCTGAACCTGGATTGTCTTCAATTAAAATACTTCCCTCTGATATAATAGCTGCCAAAGTCAATTTTACCTTATCAACATTGCCAACAATCGATTTTGAAATATTTTTAATTAAATTTTCAAACATTTTATAAAATAAAAAACTGTAATTGCTTTTCTAATAATAGAAATATTAAATTTCCTACAATGATATATGGTCCGAATGGGATTTGTGTAGACATTTTTTTCGTTTTTTTTATTAAATCTGGTGTAACTAATACTAAAGCAATTGCTGAAGATAAAAATATTACAAAAGGTATCGCATCTAAACCAAACCAAAACCCAATTACTGCAAGAAGTTTTGCATCTCCAAGTCCCATTCCTTCTTTATTTTTAATTTGTTTATAAAAATAAATTATTCCCCAGATAATAGCATAACCAAATATCCCACCAATTAGAGATAAAACATAATAAGGGAAAATTGGATCAAGATTTGGTAAAAATGATTTAATAAAACCAAGAACCATTAATGGATATGTTATTACATTAGGAATTATAAAATGTTCGAGATCTATAAAAAATATTATTAAAAAACCTAAACTTAATATGAAAAGTAGTAGTGTAGTAAACGAAATACCATATAATAAATAAATAAATAAAAATGAAAGGATNCTTATTAGTTCAACAAGAACATATCTAAAGGATATTTTTTTTTTGCATTTTCTGCATTTTCCACCTAAAAAAATATAAGAAAAAATTGGTATGTTGTCATACCATTTAATTTGTTTTCGACATTTTGGACAAGTAGATCTTCCAGTAACAACACCTTTATCTTTTGGCAATCGGACTATACAAACGTTTGCAAAACTGCCCCAAAGCCCACCTATGATTATTACGAATAAAAGATCCACTGATGAAAAAAAATTTTTATAATTTGATATTGGAAGTTATATGAATGATGCCATCAATCAAGAACTGAACCATCAATACTGCGTCATGTAAGTGAATATATAGATTTGGGCTGTTGATGATTAACTCCATAGTTGTAAAANTTACCAAAATGCGCTTAAAATACCAGTTAAATAAATGTTTCTTTTTAAACCAAAAAAACCTGAGGAACCTAAATTAGAGGTTGTATCTAAAGCTGATGTTGATCTTGAGATCATCATGAAGATGAATCAGCAGTTTGCTTCTTCTTTAGATTTAAATGATACTTTAAACACTGCGCTTAGAGTGATCATTGAAAGAATTAATGCTCAAGCTGCTAACATTTTTTTAATCAATGAAAAAATTAGTAAATTTGAGTGTATTGCATCTTTAAATCAAGANTACCTTAATGAATATCAATTAGACCTGAAAGATGGAGTAATGGGTAAAGCNGTTAATGAAAGAAAGTGTATTCGTGTCGGAGATGTAAGAAAAGATGTAAGAGAAATTGCAGAATTCTATTTTGATTTAGATAACAAAACAAATTTTACAACTTTTTCAGTTCTATGTTCTCCGTTAATAGCAGCCAATGAATGTATTGGGGTTATTCATTGTCTCAATAAAAAAACAGACAATAAACTTTTTCAAGAAGAAGATCGTCAATTATTAGAAACTTTATCTGCGCCTGCAGCATTTGCAATTCGAAATGCAAAAATGGCTAAAGAAATGATAGAGAAGAATAAAATTCAAAAAGAAGTTGAGATTGTTGGTGATATTCAAAAATCTCTGTTATCAAAAAATAAAAAAGAACAATTCCCAATAGCAGGCATAAATATTCCAGCTAAAGTTGTATCAGGTGATTTTTATAATTTCTCTGATCTGGGAAATGGAAAGTACGGATTTGGAGTTGCTGATGTTTCTGGAAAAGGGATAAAATCTTCACTGCTTATGTCAAAAGCCTCAAGTTTATATAGTTGCCTAAGTAAAACAAATTTTTCAGCTGCTGAATTACTCATCCAATTAAATAATGAAATCTGTGAAACTATTTCAAGAGGAATGTTTGTTACGATGTTAATTGGCATCTATGATAGTAACAAAAAAGAATTATTGCTATCGAGTGCAGGTCATGAGCCGCCAATCATTTTTAGTAAAGAAGGAAATTTTTCAAATTATAACGAATCTGGGCCTCCTTTAGGCATTATGGCAAATACAAAATATAGTGAGCATACTATTCCTTTTGACAATAGTTCTATGTATATTTTTACAGATGGAATAACTGAAATTAAAAATCCAAAAGGTGAAATGTTAGGCTCTGAAGGTTTTCAAAATTATATTAAAAAATATAAAGATAAAAATAATAGTGAAAGATTAAAAATAATAATTGATGATATTTTAAATTCTGGGCACATTCAAAAAGATGATTTAACAATTGTCGTGATAGATAGTAAAAATTAAATTATTGTATAATTTAAAAAATCTTTAATTACTGTACGAATATATGGCTGATTTAAAATAAAAAACTTTGATAGTTTATTAAAACCAGAAGACCCTTTTTTAGCACTTGATGTTGTATATAAATTCTGCTCGTTTTGAATTATAAATTGTTCTTTCGACAAATCATTGAGTTTTCTTATTACGCTCGCTCTAGGCATGCCAGTAAGCTCTGATATTGTAGTAGGATTTAAACCTTTAGAATTTTCTAAAGTAAATTGAGTTATAGTATTTACATAATTGTCTGTGATTTTGTCTGAACTTTCACCTGTAATTTGTTGTTTTGAATTTTTCATATTGTAAGCCTGATTCAAAATACAGACACAAAAAACCATTGCATTTTCATAGTTTTTGAAGAGTTGTTTGAATTTTAAAACTAATCCTATTTGAAAATTAAGAAAATCATTCCAATAATGAGTATAATTTTCTTTTATTTTTTCCTCAAAATACTGTGCACTAAAACTTTTTTTACTATTTCCTAAAGTTAATCGTTCTGTTGCTGTTGATAAAAAATTAGAAAAATTTTTTATACTTACAATTGGTTTTTGAAAAGTGAATGCATTCTGTTGAATAGTTATTTTTTTTTTATTTCTTACTATAATTCCATCTCTGGTCATCTCGTTAAGTTTTCTTCTTGCAGTCTCCTTTGTTATATTTAGTTCTCTAACAACTTCGCTTATACTAATCTTTTCAATCTCAACTGATTTGTTTGAATAAAACTGATCAAAAGTCAAATTATAAAAATGTTTGTTATATGTAGAAAGAGTTTTATTTACTAAGTGAGCAAGAATTATATATTTATCAATATCTTGAAACGAATTATAAGCGTTGTGAAACCAACCAAACTGCAATTGGTANTATTTTAACATNACAGCTTGATAATTTTTATCACAAGCATCATTNATAACTTCGATATTTAACTGATTAGAAATTTTTGGNTTTAACTGAGACATTAAATTTTTTTTCGACTTCTAATGTAAGTAAAATATATAAGTATAAAAAGATACTGTAGCAAAGCATATGCTGCGACTGGAAATATAAATTTAGGATTATCAAACATTAAAGCTCCAATTACTATTCCTATCCCTCCATTTTGTAATGTTGTCTCAACAATTACTGTAACTTTATCTTTTTGANNTAGCTTAAATAATTTAGTGAGGTATAGACACATTATAAAAGCCAAAACAAATATTAATACTGTTTTGATGCCTGCATATCTAATATACTCTGGTATTAAATAAAGATCTTGATAGACAGCTATACCTACAATTGCCAAAAATATTAAAAGAGATAATTTATCAAATATAGGATCAATTTTTTTTGATAAATCATAAAATATCGTATTAAATATTATTCCAAGTATCACTGGAATTGTAACTATTGCGAATAATTTTAAAGAAGCACCAATTAAACTTGTATTAAATATAATAATACTGGAGTCTTTAATAACATAATTAAAATAAATCTTTATTATAATTGGTATTGTTATNAATGCTATTAATGAAGTAATNGCGGTTAGTGATATAGATAATGCAACATTNCCTCCCATTTTNTTTGATAAATAGTTTGAGGTTACAGCGCTTGGAAGGCATGTGATTAAAACTATACCAACTTTAACCTCAACAGGAAAAGGTATAGTAAGTGCAATTACGAAGCCAATTAATGGCATTCCAATTAATTGAAGAACCAGACCTAAGTAAAAACTTAGTGGATTTAATGCAATAGCTTTAAATGCTGAAGCTTTAATTGATAAGGCTAAAGAAAACATTATAAAAAACATTCCAGCTGGACCAGCTAACTTAACAAATTCCATATTATCTCTTTTTGGATTTATAAGTTAAATTAATAAAATTTCTAGTAATTTGAAATTTGATCCTGGCTATAAATTTTACAACTCATAACAATACTTAAACCTAACATAATCGATAACATAGAAGAACCGCCATACGACATAATTGGTAGCGGAGCTCCTACAATTGGAAGTAATCCCAAAACCATTGAAATATTTACGAATATATAAAGAAAAATTGCAGATGCAAATCCAAAACAAAACAGTTTTGAAAAGAAACTTTTTGAATAAAAGCCAATGCTAATAATTCTGTAAATCAGTAATATATATAAAAGCAGAAGCATTATAGATCCGATAAAGCCAAATTCCTCTGAAAAAAGTGTAAATATGAAGTCTGTGTGTTTCTCAGGTAAAAACTCTAAATAACTTTGCGTACCTTTTAAAAAACCTTTACCAAAAAAACCTCCCGAACCTATGGCAATTTTTGACTGTATAATTTGGTAACCTGCACCAAGTGGATCTCTGTCAGGGTTAAAAAAAGTCAAAATCCTTGATTTTTGATAAGGTTTCAACAAAGAAACTGCGAAGGGTAAAGAAACAATTAGCAATAAAGTAGAGTAGACAAAATATTTAATATTTAAACCAGCCAACCAAATTATTATCACTCCAGTTCCAGCTATTAAAATAGATGTTCCAAGATCAGGTTGTTGTAATACCAAATAACACGGAATGAGTAATAAAATTAATGGTACTAGAATAAATTTATAATTTTGTATCTCTGCAGTTTGTATTCGATGATAGTATCTTGCAAAACAAACTATTATAGCAATTTTCATTATTTCAGAAGGTTGAAGATTTAAAAAATAAAGATCCAACCATCGTCTTGAACCGGATGCCATAAGACCAAAAAATAANGTTATNAATAAAAGAGATACACAAATNGAATAAAAAAAATATGCGTTTTTGTACCAAAATGTAATTCGTACAAATGATAAAACTAAAAACATTCCAAAAAAAACTAACAATCTAAGTAAATGATTTTTAGTGTAAAAAGAAAACTCACCTCTTTCAGTAGAATAAATTGCAAANACACTTATNGCGCCAATTAGAATGATAATGAGTATTAAAAAATAATCNACAGANTTNAATTTTTCAAATAATGAATAATTTCGTGTATTTAATCTTTCAGTTAACATTATGCTAAACTTGTACTTCCTTTTTCAATTTGTTCTCTTAAAGAATGACGATCAATAATCTTCTTAATTAATTTACTTGCTAGTGGTGCTGCACCACTACTACCAGATCCCCCATGCTCTACTAAAACACTTATTGAATATCTTGGATTTTTATATGGAGCGAACGCGATGAATAATGCATGATCACGATTTTTATACTCTATTTGAGATTGATCTAAATCAAGTTTTCTCTCTTCTTCCGTAATCCTTTTAACTTGTGATGTTCCAGTTTTTCCAGCATATTGATACTTTAGATCATCATATCTTGATTTATAAGAAGTTCCATATTGCTCATTAGTTGAACCAAACATCGCATCTTTTATAAATTTAATATTTTCAGGATTTCTATATAATCGCTCATATAATTTGTAATCTCTATCGACTAAAAATTTTTCATCGTTTGAAAAATCTGCAGTTTCGTTTACGAATTGATTCGCAATTTTGAGTCTGGCACTTTCATAATTAATGCTTTCATCTTGAATAATATGGGGTTTTATTTTGTATCCTCCGTTTGCAATTTGAGCTGTCATTAAGCATAATTGTAACGGTGTTGTTTGAATATAGCCTTGCCCTATACCATTGATCACTGTTTCACCCAAATACCATGATTTTCCTATTGCATTTTTCTTCCAAAATGTATTTGGGACTACCCCTTTTTTTTCATCAAAATAGAGGTCTTTTAAAATATTTGAGCCAAGACCATAGCGCTTTGCAATGATTGCAAGTCTATCAACCCCCAACAATCTAGCCATTTCATAGAAATAAATATCACATGATTGCTTAATTGCATTTCTTAGTCTCATGTATCCATGTCCTTGTTTTTTCCAGCAGTGATATTTAACATCATACAATTCATAAGGATGCTTGTGTCCTTTACATAAAATAGGTCTCTCTGGATCAATAGTTCCAAACTCTAAAGCTGCAAGAGCAACCAAAGGTTTAAAAGTTGAACCTGGGGAATATAATCCAGCAATTGATTTGTTTACCAATGGTTTTAATGGATCATCTCTAATCTCTCCCCAATCTTTGTGACCAATGCCGTGTGTAAATTTATTTGGATCATAAGTAGGAGAAGATGCCATTGCAATTATTTCTCCAGTATAAATATCCATAGCCGAAATTGATCCTGCTTTACCTTTTAAAAGTTCTTGTGCTAATTGTTGTATTTCAAGATCAACCGTAAGCTTAATTTTCTCACCTTGGGTTTCTTTTATATAGTCTATTTGACTAATTCTTTTTCCTGAAGAATTTACCTCATATCTTTTAATTCCATATCTACCAATTAGTTGTGTTTCTTTTGCATATTCAATACCTGATTTCCCTACCTTTAATCCTGGAACTAAATTTTCTTTTATTACATCTTTTCTCTCAATATCTTTTTGACTAGCTGCTCCAACGTAACCTACTACATGAACTAGCGCATCCTTATATGGATAAAACCTTGAAGATGAAACAACTGGTTTGACTCCCTCTAACTCATGAAGATATAAATTTAGTTTTGAAAATTGTGTCCAATTTAAATTATCAGATGCAACTAAGGTATCCCACGGTTTCAGTCTTTCTTTTTCTCTGTAAATTTTTTTTAATTCATTATTTGATAATTCTAAAATATTTTTGAGTTTAAAAATTACATCATTAAAATCTTTGATCTGGTCCAAATCTAAGTGAACCTGAAATACTCTATCGTTATCAGCAAGAATATTGTTAAAATGATCGACTATTAATCCTCTTTGGGGAGGCGTTTTCCATTCTCTAATTCTATTTTTATCTGAAAGTAATTCATATTTTTCTCTGTCTGAAATTTGTAAGCTGTACAATCTTGATGTAATTCCTCCTAATAAAATTAATTTTGCAGCAGCTAACATAAAAACTCTTCTTGTAATTAATCTGCTTTTTTCAACGCTACTGGCTCTATTTTGCATTTTCTTGCCTTAAGTCTATCAAATAAATTTGATTAAATAATTTTGAAAATAAAGGATATACTAAAAAAGTTAATATAGAAGAAAACATTAAAGCACTATATTGAATTGGAATATCAAAAATGATTGTCAAAATGGTATAGTGTAATGAACTTATAATTAAAATTGCTATAATAAAAAATCCCCAATCATATAATAAGTTTGGAAGAAGAGTTCTGGCTCTTATAAATAATGCAAAAGAACAAAGAAGCATATAATTAATTGACGAAATACCAATTGGAAAATTTTGAACAACATCATTAATAATTCCTGCACAAAACACCAAACCATAACCTAATCTTTCAGGTTTTTTTAATATCCAAAAGAAAATTAAAATATATATAAAATTAAATGAAAAGCTTACGTTAAACAAAAGAAAGGATAAATCAAAACCAGTAAAAGCTATAAAAAATAATAGCAAAATAGGGAAACTGTGGATAAAAGTTTTATAAGCTTTTTTTGGAAAAGATAATGCCATAATTAGTTATTTACACTTATAAATTTTAATTGGTTGTAATTAACAAAAAAATCGACATATCNTATTCCATCATCAATTTTGACTTTTCCAACTGGTATTGCTGGAGAAATTATTCCATCAACGCCTGAAGTATAAACTATTGATCCCTCTTTTATTTCATTCATCTTTGGCAAAAATTCTAGATCTGCAAATGAGTTATTTCCATTGCCAGATAAAATTGCATTNATTCCACCAGGTTCTATGACCACTGGAATTTTGCTATTTAAATCTGATGCTAGTAGAATTCTAGATGTTAACAAATTTACATTTATTATTTTTCCAACGAAATAAGATTGATCTTTGACTGCAACACCTAGTTTAATTCCATGCTTATAGCCTTTGTTTATTATCATAGATTTTAAAAAAGGACTTTGTTGATCAAGTAAAACTTTTGCAATTAAATAGTTTTCAGATGCAGTTTCTTTTTCATCTATTAATTTTTTAAGTCGAATATTTTCAGATTTATAAAACTCTATTTCATTTTTTATTTTCTCAATTTCAAAATTTTTTACTCTTAAAATTTTAAATTCGTCATACATATTAAGATGATCTTGAAGCAAGTAGTATTGATCTTTTACATAAACAAATGGAGCTGATACAAAAAAAGATCCTTTAAATATTAAATCTTTTGTTATAGATCTAAATTTATTAATTGGACCTGATTTAAAATACTCTAAAGATAAAACTAAAATTGAAATTATTAAAAGTGTAAATAATGAAAAGTTTTGACGTGTCCCTTTTTTTAAAAAAGCTGATCGAATAGCAATTATAAAATCATCTCTACCCGAATCTGCTGCCATAGTATTTTAATACTCAGATAATACAGTAGAAAATATTTCTTCTTGATCTAGTGCTTTTCCTGTTCCAATTGCGACACACGATAGCGGATCATCTGCTATATTAACTGGTAAACCTGTTTCTTTAGAAAATCTTTTATCAATATTTTTTAACAAAGATCCACCACCTGTCATTGTTAATCCCATATCAACTAAGTCGGCAGATAGCTCAGGAGGTGTATGCTCTAAAGCTTTTTTAATTCCAGAAACAATATCTTTTAAAATTGGGTTCAAAGCTTCTGCAGTATCTTCTTCTGAAATATTTACCTCTTTAGGTGTACCTGATCTAATATCTCTTCCCTTTACAGCATAAGTGTTGTTATTCGTTGGTATAGCTGTTCCAATGTCTTTTTTAATTTTTTCAGATGTNCTATCTCCAATCATAAGATTGTATTCTTCTCTCATATAATCTCTTAACGCGTTATCCATTGCATCACCTGCCACTCTTAAAGATTCTGAATATACAACTCCACCCAATGACATAACTGCTATCTCAGTTGTTCCTCCACCAATATCAATTACCATAGAACCAGTTGCTTCAGATATTGGAAGTCCAGCTCCTATTGCAGCTGCAATAGGTTCTTCAATTAACTGTACCCTTCTTGCACCAGCNGCAAGCGCGCTGTCTTGAATAGCTTTTCTCTCAACTGGAGTTGATCCTGTTGGAACACAAATTAAAATTCTTGGATTTGCTAAAGTTTTTTTATGAACTTTTTTGATGAAGTGTTTAATCATTTCCTCTGTAACAATAAAATCTGCAATCACACCATCTCTTAATGGTCTTATTGCTTGAATGTTTCCAGGTGTTCTACCCAACATCGTCTTTGCTTCATCGCCTACTGCTAAAACTGACTTTTTTCCTTTATTATCAACAACTGCAACAACAGATGGTTCGTTTAGAACAACTCCTTTTCCTTTTAAAACAACAAGTGTATTAGCTGTTCCAAGGTCAATTGCCATGTCCTGGCTCCAAAATTTTTTAATTGATCCTAGTATTTGCATTCTCTTATATTCCTTTCATTTGTTTATTCTCAAATTGCTCCTCAGGAGCTGTTTTCTCTCTTTTAATAATCATTTTATTTAAAGAATTTATATATGCGTTTGCTGAGGCAACTAGTGTATCAGTATCTGCTGCTTGACCAACAGTTGTTTTACCATTTTCCTCAATTTTTACACTTACTGTTGCTTGTGCATCTGTTCCCTCCGTTACTGCATGAACTTGATAAAGTTGTAAATTTACATCATGAGGGTAAAGTTTTTTAATACATTTAAATATTGCATCTACTGGCCCATCTCCTGTCTCTGATGTCTTTTTTACATCACCGAACACATCCAATGTCATTTCTGCTTTTTGAGGTTCGCCAGTTCCAGCAAATACTTTTAAAGATTTTAAATTTATCGCATTAACCTTGTTATCAATAATTAAACTATCATCAATTAATGCTATTATATCTTCATCATACACATGTTTTTTCTTATCAGCTAAAACTTTAAATTTTGCGAATGCATTACTTACTACATCATCTGTTAAATCTGGATAACCTAATGAATTTAATTTATCTTTAAATGCATGGCGACCAGAATGTTTCCCCATAACAAGAGATGTTTGTTTTACACCAACACTTTCGGGTGTCATAATTTCATATGTTTGTCTGTTCTTTAACATCCCATCTTGATGAATTCCTGCTTCGTGCGCGAATGCATTTTTACCAACAATAGCTTTATTGTATTGAACAGGAAAGCCTGTGGCATTTGAAACAATTTTTGACGCTTTGCTTAAAAGAGTTGTATTAATCCCAGTATCATAAGGCATCAAATCTGGTCTAGTCTTGATTGCCATTACCACTTCCTCTAAAGCAGCATTGCCAGCTCTTTCTCCTAATCCATTAATTGTACATTCAATTTGTCTTGCTCCCGCTTGAACACCAGCAAGTGAATTTGCAACCGCTAAACCTAGGTCGTTATGACAATGAGTTGATAAAATGGCTTTATCAATATTTGGAACTTTATTTAATAATGTTTGAATTATAGTTGTAAATTCAGATGGTATTGTATAACCAACAGTATCTGGAATATTTATAGTTTTTGCGCCACATTGAATTGCAAGTTCAACAGTTTTACACATATAATCCATATCAGTTCTTGTTCCATCTTCACACGACCACTCCACATCATCGGTAAATTTTCTTGCATATGTTACATGCTCTTTAATCGACTGATAAACTTCTTCTGGAGATTTATTAAGTTTGTGTTTCATATGTAACGGACTTGTTGAAATAAATGTATGAATTCTAAATCTTGGTGCATGTTTTAATGCTTCATAACAACGATCTATATCTTTTTTAGAGTGTCTAGATAAACCTGCTGGGATGGAATTTTTTAAAATTTTACTCACTTCTGTTACTGCTTCAAAGTCTCCAGGAGATGCAATTGGAAAACCAGCTTCAATGATATCAATTCCTAATTCATCAAATACTCTAGCGATCTGAATTTTCTCCTCTAAACTCATTGATGCACCTGGTGACTGCTCACCATCTCGCATTGTCGTATCAAAAATATAAACTCTGTCTTTATCAGCCATAAAATGTAAACTTATTATCGGCATGCATCATACATGCTCTCGTTCAGATTGCAAAATAAATTGGGGTTAAATACCCAAATTAATTAAATGATTCTATTTCTTATCGCTATCTACTAATTTCTTTTTAGCAATCCATGGCATCATTTCTCTAAGCCCTGCACCAACCTTTTCAACTGGGTGTTCTGCAAGTTTTGCTCTAGTTGCAAGGAAGTTTTTTTGTCCATTTTTACATTCATCCATCCACTCTTTTGTGAACTTACCAGACTGAATATCTGCTAGCACTTCCTTCATTCTTTTCTTTGTTTCTTCTTTATTAATTATTCTAGGTCCAGATTGATACTCACCATATTCAGCTGTATTCGAAATAGAATAATTCATATTAGCAATTCCACCTTCATAAATTAAATCAACGATTAATTTTACCTCATGTACAGTCTCGAAATACGCCATTTCAGGTTCGTATCCTGCTTCGACTAAAGTTTCATATCCATTTTTAATTAACTCTACTAATCCGCCGCAAAGTACCGTTTGTTCTCCAAATAAATCAGTTTCAACTTCATCTTTAAAAGTTGTTTCAATAATTCCTGATCTGCCACCACCTACAGCCGATGCATAAGACATTGCAAGATCTCTTGCTTTACCTGATCCATTTTGATGAACGGCAAATAGGCAAGGTACTCCTCCTCCTTTTTCAAACTCAGATCTAACTAAGTGACCTGGTCCTTTTGGAGCAACCATAAAAACATCTAAATCTTTTCTTGCTTTGATTAAATCGTAGTGAACATTTAAACCATGAGCAAATGCAATTGATTTTCCTTCTCTAACTCTTTGTTCAATATGATTTTTATATATTTCTGCTTGTAATTCATCTGGAGTTAAAATCATGACAACGTCAGCCCATTCAGCAGCATCAGATAAATTCATTACTTTTAAACCTTTTGACTCTGCTTTTGGTGCACTTGATGATCCTTCTCTTAAAGCTACAACTACTTCCTTAACACCACTGTCTTTTAAGTTTAAAGCATGAGCATGACCTTGACTTCCATAACCAAAAATTGCGATTTTTTTGTCCTTAATTAGATTTACGTCAGTATCTTTTTCATAAAACATTTTCATAGTTTTTCTCCTTAATTATTTAAATACTTTTTCACCTCT
>FUFK010041687.1_pt1 | contig 13693 bp, 16 predicted proteins | sample 1021851 | NCBI WGS metagenome assembly FUFK01 (sample SAMEA51879418, study PRJEB19060) | metagenome | reverse complement strand
TTTTATCTCCTAATAAAAATTAGTCTTCTACTTTAAAAGCTTTGCCTTGTTCGTAGTCTTCATCAACTACAACATCCTGTGGCGGTCCCTGAACTTGCGGTCCTTTACGTGCAGCACCATAGCCTTGTCCAGTAGGACGACCTACGATCTCATCAAGATTATGAGGACGTTTAATTAGTGTATGCGGTCCCGGCATTTATTTTCTCCTTTTTACATTTCGTTTTTTTAATCGTTTGCTAGTTTTAGACTTACGTTTTCTAGGAGCTTTAGTAACTTGTTGTCTAACACTAGACCGACTAATCATAGCTAGATTCTACAACTTGACCACCTGTCATTTTGTAGGTTATCTTACCACCATATTTTTTTCTATTAGCACCTAGTATTTTAAAATCAGCACCACTAATCTTACCATCTTTATTAGCATCTAATTTTTTCTGACCACCAATTAATCCGCCTTCAGACATTTTATTAAGCTGTTCATAATCAACTATTACACTTGCACCCGCATCACGTTGTTCTTGCATGGTAGGACGGCGTTTTGTTGGTCCCGGCTTTGCTTTAATAGTTGGCACTTTAGGAGGTGCAGGTTTTTTCTTAGGTTTAGTATTTGCCCCTGCAACACGTTGATTAGCTCGTCGTGCTGATGCATCTACATTCTTTTTAATAGTTGCTGTTCCAATACGACCTCTGGAAGAATGAAGTGGTGAACGCTTTCCTTTACGTTTATGTCTTTGTTTAACATCTGAGGTAGATGGATTTTTTACTTGTGACATTAGTTTGCTCCCTGTATAACTGTGTTAGGTCCACCAGCAGGAGAGGCTGCATTAGCCATATCATCCTGTCTGGTGCGACGTGCTTGATTTCGTAACCCATTGAGACTTTCTGTATAAGCTTCTGACCAAAGCGCAACATGATCCCAATCTTTCATATAAATTGTAGCTTCAATCATACATGCATTAAATAATGCATTATAACAATTCTCACTAAAATAATTAGTAGTTGTTACACTTGTTCCGGTAGCAGAAGCTAATGCTAGAGGCTGTGACTGACTTTGAATTTGTGTTGTAATTACAGAAACAGGTGTGGGAACAATTTTTAAACTTGTATTATTAATATGTGCATAATAACGAGGGGTGCCTGTTGATGCACTAACAGGCCAATAATCATTAATATATTCAAGAGTGCGAGGAAGCAAATTAGTTTTAGAACTACCTGTACTTGTAACAAAATTTACATTACGCACCACTTTAACTCTATCATTTAAAGATACAGTTGCAGCGTTGCCAGAAGATACTGAAACAGTATTAAACTCATCTAAACCAAAGTCATCTAAGGAATAGGAAAGTCTTTCTTCAGCTTTACGCACAAAAACAGAAACCTGACTCGAAAATTCAGACGAGTCATTTTCTGTTGTATTGATTAAATCTGATTTTAAATAGGCAAAGTCAGGCATGACTAGCCAAGCATAGCAGTTAGAACTGAACCATCTGTAGGACCAGAAACACTGACCACACCAAATATAGCAACACCCATGTCACCAATATAAATGTCAGATGCTTCGTTAGCTGCTACCTGAAACTTAATAGCCGTACCTTCAGCAGTCTTATTTGTAATCTGCCGCTGACCTTTAATAGAAAAAGAACCAGCCGCAGATGCTACAGCATGGATAGCCATAATACGAGTGGTGCTGGGAATGTTGCTATCAGCAGTTCCATTACTTCCTACAGTCGTATCATCTTCTACATATTTAAGAACGGCATCGCCAGTAGCTATTGCAACTTTAATATTCGTAGCCATTTATTTCTCCTTTGAGAATGAAGAGAGAGTGGCCGAAGCCACCCTCCCTCATTTGCTGATTAACCAGCACTACCAACCCAGCTACGCCAATCCGAGACGCCAAAGCTGTAACGCTCACGGGCCTTGAATCGAAGATTGCCGGTATCGAAGTCCGGTTCCATCTTGGTCTGAAGCGGAGTGCGAACAAACATCTTCGTGCCGTTCGGTACGTCCGTTTTAACAAACCATGCATCCGTGTCAGTAAAGCGACGGTTAATGTAGTAACCTTCAGGAACCATCCCCATGTGACGGGTTGCATTGATGGCGTTCGTGTTCGGGTTCGCATCAGCAGCACTCGTCTGAGTGTTACCCGGAGACGAAAGAACACGATCCGCTACCGCCCAGTAATCAACTGGGATATGTAGAGAAACAGCACTTGCACCAATCAGAATACCACGATCATCCTTGATTTTCTGAATAGTAGTCAGTGCAGTTTCAAGAGTTGCTTCCGACAGGTCAGCCGCACCAAGAAGGTTGGACTGATTACCATCAGAAATCGTCGGGTGAGAAGCCGAGAAGAATGCAGCACCATCACCAATGGTATCAGAGAAACCATTGTTGTAGATGTTAGCAGCCTTCACCTGCTTCGTGTTCGCCATTGCACGGGCAAGGCCACGAGCACGAAGTTTAGCGAACGTGTCATAAAGATTGTCTTCCATCGCTTCTTCAGTGACAGCAAAGGCAAGCGCAACGGTTTCCGCCGTATAACGGGCCGTATAGCTTTCCTGTGCATCATCGTAAGAAACCGATGCACCCTCTCCCTTAGTAGGAGCGGTGCCGAAGCCCGTGAAGAGAACTTCTTCTTCAAAGGCACGGTCAGAGTTTTCAATCTCATAGAGAGGCTCATGTTCGTTGTTAACCTCTCCATACTCCATCCCAAAAACGGCGTTAAGACCGGGAAGGAGTTCTTTACTAATACTAGCTCTATTAATAGCCATGATAAATCCTCCCTATTAAGCCGTTGACGCCGTAGCCGTTACAAAACGGTCACGGTGATGGTTGAGCCATACTTCCACAATCGGGAACGCATCAGAGTCCTTTTCATCNGGGAACTGAGCNTTACCAATCACACGAACGGCAGCGGCAGCTTCCGTACCAGACGCACCGTCCAGATAGTAGCTTGACTGACCCGTAGTCGTGCTGCCAGAAGAGGCAGTGGAGCTAACGGTTACGTTGTAGTTTTTGACAATAGCCAACTCAGCCGCCGAAAGCGACAGAGAAGCCTGAATGTAATACGTCTGATCAGGATCAGTGATTACAAAGAATTTAATGTCCGTGGCACTAATGTCTCCCGGCCAATAGCGGGAAAACTTCTGCTCTCCATTTTCAACATACTGACAACCCATAAACACACCAGACGGCTTGAGCGTTGCAGCGATATACGGTGAAATCGTTGCAAAGTTCGCACCGGGAAGGACCACCGGATCACCGGTAAAGATCGCATTTGTAGGTGATTGGGCCTGACCCGTTGAGGTCAGAGTAATCATGTCGGTCACGGCTTCGTTGTTGTAGCCGCCACCTTTTTTACGAGCAGGAATGAAACCACGAAATGCTTTAGTAGTAGACATGTTTCATCTCCTTAGTTATGGGAAGTTAGTCCTGAAAGGATGGTTGCCTTCCCTTTGTTGTGACAGAACGGCTAGAATTTGTAATAGGCATACGAGAATCAGAATTTTTCATCAACTGGGAGTTGACTGCTTCCATTTGATCATTTGCTTTCTTCTCATAATATCCTCGCCTAGCCGTAACTTTTCCGGCTGGCATCTTAACCAAAGCAACGTCTCCTCGACACACTGAGCCTTGATACCTGCCTTCATCCCTCACGAAGGATGTTAGAGCCATCTCAGGAACTTCATCTGGAGTTACAAACACCCAACCTGTTTGCAATTTTTTGCCAACATTTGTAATGTCATCTTTACCTTGAAGGGAGACTCGTATCCAACGTAGCGCCATACCTTCATTATCAAAACGTGCTTTCACAGCGTCTGGAATATCAAGGGCATTCGGCTCTTCAAAGGTCCATTCTTCTTCTCTAGTATTCTGTTCTCTAAGTTGTTCAATACGTGATTCATTTCGTGTCATGTTTTTTCCTCCACGCCTCTAGGTTACTACAGTATATTCGCCATCAGCTTGTGTAACTTTAAGCTTTTCGGCAGCGTACTGTTCAAGTGGGATACCCCATTTATTAGCTAATCTTACGTCTTCTTTAGAAAGTTTAACTTTTTTACCAGAGTTCGGAGACGAGCGTGAAGTCCCCGAAACCACTTGAGCAGGTTGTGACGTATTTTCCTGCACACGTTCTTGAGTTTGTCCAAGCCTTTGCGGAAATGCTGCTTGGAGCCTTTTATCAACCTCTTCATAGAAGTAATCATCATTAGGATCATATCCTTCTTCTTTTAATTCTGCATCAATAGCTAGAGCAGCAGCGGTCATAATTGAATCTTGACCAAACCATTCATTTTCTGCTGCCCAATCTCTTGCTCTTGGATCAGGAGTAGCTTGCTGTACAACAGGTTCTTCAATAGGTTGTTCTTCCTGCTGTTTAGTATAATACTGTTTTCGCATAGAAACATTTTTTAAATCAGCTTGAGCATCATTTAAAATTTCTTGAGCTTGAAGAACTCTTTCTTTATCTCCTTCTTCAAACGCTTCCATATAAGCCATACGAGCCAAAGCTACTTTATCATTAAGCTGTTTCTCAGTCATATCCAAACTATTCTGAGATATCCGAGTAACTTCTGTATTTTTATTAGAAAGCTCTTCTTGTAGCTTTTTATTTGACTCAGCTAGTGCAGAAATTTGTTCATCACGTTCTTTACGTTGCCGTATAAGTTGGCGGATTCTTTTTTCAGCACCTTTAGTTTCTATACCTTCTAGTTCTTTTGGACGTTCTTCTTGTTCTTCTTGAGTTTCAACTACTGGCTGTTCTTCTAAAACTTCTGGCTGAACAGATTCTTTTTCTTCTTCTTGTGCAGTTTCAACCGTTTCTTCTTCTTCTTCAATTTCAAATTCAATTTCTTCTTTAGGGGAAACTTCAATAGTATCCCAATTGTCTTCTGTACTCATTTTTACCTCCGTTGTGTACGAAACAAACGATTTACGTACTTATATTATAACACATGTTTTTTTAATTTGAGCCTTTTCCTAAATTAAAAGTTGGATCAAGGTCTTTAGGTTCTTCTACTTTCATAATAATTTGATCATCAAACAAGAGTATTAGACGCACACCCTTGTAAAACAACTTAGTTCCTGCATGTTTACCATAGCATACATAGTCACCTACATTACACCATGCTCCGCCGGGGAACTTATCTTTATCCATATATGCCAAGTCTCCTAACGCTAGAACCTGTGCGACAGTGGTGAGATAAGACATATCATCTTTAGTTGANTCCGGTATATAAATACCGCCTTTAGTTACACTCTTTACTGAAACAGGACGTACTAGAATGTGAAATCCCGGTAGAGTGGGTAGTGGGCTGGGATCGGGAGCGTCATCCTCAGTTATCCACAAATCATTTTTTAGTGCGTTCCCTAAACCTACTTGTTGCATTTTTAGTCGTCATCCTCCTTGTACATTCTTTGTTTTAAAATATATGATAAATTATCTCTGGCCCATTCAATACCTGAAATAGAACCAACTATCTGTCTATAATGAGCATAATCTTCTGCAACGCCTTGAGATAGAGATATACGTAATCTGTTTATCTCTTCTCCATACTCAGAAACAACTTCATCCCAAATATCAGGCACTACTTTTTTTCACCTTTTTCATCAGCTTTCCAAGAAAACTCATCCCATTCATTTAGAACAGATCGAATATTGCGACCACCTGTTACATCCTGTGCATAGGCATCGCCAACACTTTTACCAGTATCCCTAACATTTTCAGGATATCCTTTACCTTTAGTCATCATCGTCTTCTCCTTCCACGAGTTTTGCTAATAGTGTTTCAGCATGTCGCTGATTAATATTTTCTTCTTTCTGACTCATTTCCATAAGTCTAGAAAGATTATTCATTTCATTTAATTTAAGTTCTTTATCAGTAAGGTTTTGGTCTTTAATTATATCATACAAAAGTTTTTGTGAAACAGCTTGATCTTGCATTTCATTTTTATTTTGTTCCATAGTTATCTTAGCAAGTAGATCTAAGGACTTCATAGTTTCTTTACTTATACGATCAGCTTCAGCTTTTTCACGTTTAAACACCATATTACTATTATTTTTATTAATGTCAAGTAGCTGTGCATTTTCTTTTATATCAAGCTCTTTAACTTTAAGATTAAACTCAGCATTTTGTACAGCCGCATTAACTTTTAGTTTTTCTTTTTCAAGCTCAACTTTAGTCTGTTCAAGAGAAACAAGCTGTTGTTCAGGAGACTGAGCTTGTCCCATTGCCTGATTAGCATTAAGAACCTGTTGTGCAGCCTGTGCCATAACCATTTCCATTGCAGTTGGNTTCTGGGCTGCTTCAGGACCAGCTTGTTCCATACCAGTTCTGGTCATACCATTTATCTGTTCTTGATATTTCATTACAGAGTGTTCTTGTATGTTAGCTTCCAGTATAGGTTTTAGTCTTTGCATAATTGGATTAGCACCATTCATNGGATCTTGCATGTANGCCATNTTTACCTGTATATGTGCATCATGGTTNTGACCGGGAAAGGCTGCAATTGGAATACCTTTTGTTGCAGCCATNATATCAGATACAGGATCAAGCTGCTGCGGTTGTAGTTTAGGCGGTAGAATTTCTTCCATGTTTGGCATNTTNGCNGCATTAAGAATAGTTCTATTCAATGCTTCCANATTAAACATACCNGGAGGCGACTGCTGCGCCATTTGCAGAGCCATGTTTGCCAACATCATACGATGAGCATTGCTGGGAATGTTAGGATCAGATACTGGAATAATGTCTACCCGTCCATCAAAGTCCTGTTTAAATATATTACGACTTTCAAACGGTACATCATATGGATATTCTGAAGGAAGATAATCATAGTCAATCCGTGCAAGAATACGAAACTCATCTTTTTGAGATTTGTGTAGTCGTTTATGTATAGAAGAAAAGAACTTACTGCTTGCTTCTAGCAAGGCCATAGTGGTTCCAACGGGTCCATAGGAGGCAGCATCGGAGATAACTTGCTCCGTGCTGTCCGCAAACTTCTGACCAGCAGTAGCTACGAAGTTCAGCATTTGGAATAGAGTAGAGGAAGGCTCTTTATAGGGAAGGGGAACAATAGCCTTTGATAAATCTACTCCAATAGCCTCAACCTCCTTGAACTCGCCGGGAGATATAGGATCGTTTTCATTTACCATCCTAACTCCCTTAGCCTTAAAACCTCCCGGTAAATTTGCAAATTGCCCTGCGTCTACTAGGGATCTCATTGCGGCAGTAGCAGTCATAGTCAAATTACCAAGGAAGTGTATAAGACCTAATCCGTAGAATCCAAAACCGGGAACGAACTTATAATGAACAAAATGATTTTGCTTTTCTTTCGTTGGGTCGTCCTGTTTATAGTTTCTACGAATACTTAGTACCTGTTGCGTCTTTTCTTCAACAGTAACAATATAGGGAAGTGATTCGTCATCATGTTCTAAGTTAAGATAACAGTGTTGTTCTAATAGAACATATTGTGGATCGTTCTCATAGCTGGGAGACAATCCAAGAATATTGTCCATCTTTTCAGTAAATGAAGAAACATTAAACTGAGAAGGCATACCAATATTCAAATCTCTGTAAGCTCCTGCTGCAATATCTCTTTGATACTCAACAGCACTCTTATAAATAATATGTGTGCTTCTTTCTGCACTTCTAAGATCTGAAGCAAAGTAAGACACATAGAACTGATCAATCGGTATAAACTCTGATACCGGACGTTTAAGAACAGAACTATAATAAACTTTTTTAAATGCTGAACCAATCAAAGGTAGATGAAACAACATCTTTTCAAATTCATCAAAGTATTCCGGCATCTGTTCTGTAAGCTGATAGTTCATAAAGTTCTGAACACGATTAGCTTGCATCTCTTTATCTGGCGTACTGTTGCCAAGAATATTTGCTTTTACCGGACCATTAGGCGGAAATAGTTCTGAGGAAGCTTTGGCCTGAAACTTAACAGCAGATTCTATTAAAAGGGGATGTACTGCCGTACATGCCCCCTGAAACGGTTCAGTACCATCTTCAACCTTCAAACCAAGCAGATCAAAGCCACGCTCAAACATAGACTCCCAATCTGCACGGGAATCTTTATCTGCAATAAAATTATCTACAACATCTGCACCAATTTCCTGAAGTACTTCTTCTTCAATATCTTCAGCCAAATTACCATACCACTCAGCAATATCTTCATCAGGACTCATTTCTATTTCCTGAGAGAAATCTACCAGAACACCACCATCAGGTTCTACCTCAAAGGTAGCCTCTGTTGTTTCCTCCGCAGTAGGAAGATTAACTACATTAGACGTAGCTTGTGTTATTGCTTCAAATGGGTTTTGTTCAATTGCCATTTATTTAGTTTCCTCTTTTATAATTTCTAAATGCTGCTTCCGCTTTTGCAGCACGACCGCTTTTTTCTTCTTTATCTAAAACTATTTGAATAGCTTCTACAAACTCTTCTGTTGTTCGTGCATTTTCAACTGCTCTATAATCATCTATAGTAACAGGACTTTCTGGATCTTGTGCCATTTTTCCTATCCTACTTAAAGCAGCATTCATAGCATCTGGACTTATTTCAGATACTGTTTCTACTACAGGTGGCTCTGTAAANNCAGCTTGCGCTATGTCAACTTCTTCTGGNNGTGGAGCAAGTTGTTCTATTTCTACAGCCCGTTCTGCTTCTGGCACTGCTACTGCCGAAGCCCCAAGAGGTGCTACTTGCACTGGACTAATAGGTGCAGGGAGTTCAACTGGTATATTTTGTAATGCAGCATCTCTTGCTATACTAGCTTCTCTTCCTCGTTGATCTTGTAATGCTTCTGCAATTGTTTCAGGAATAGGTGGTAACTCTAATGGTCTTTCTGGATATGGAAATGTTAATGGATCAAGAAAAACTGTTTCTTCTAACTGTCTATTTACTTGTTCTGTTAAATCTCTATCTCTTTCTAAACTCTGACCAAAAGCTATAGCTTCATCTAATGTAACTGGAGCTTCTTGCATTTGACTAGCAATAGGATCATATAACATCATAGGTTCAATGTCAGGAAACTGACTTGTAGGCACCTCACTAATAGCTGTTGATACAGGAGCTATATCTTCTACAGTAACTTCTCTTGATTCTCTTACACTTGATGGAACTTGATAACTACTTCCAAACTCTTTAGCCTCTTGAGATTTACCTTTACCAAACAGCGCATCAAAAATAGTATCTACAATTGTTTCTGTTTCTGGAACTTGCTTTTCATATTGTTCTTCTACTTTTTCTACACCAACATCAAACTTTGCTGATAAGTCTTTAAAACCCGGAATACTTTCATCTAAACTTTCTCTAAGAGACTTAAAAGCTGGTTTAATAGTATCTTCATAAATTTCTTGCGGTAGTCCCATAGCTGTTGCTGGCATAAAAGGACTATTCATTGATGTGACTATACCAAGACCTTGTACCCAACCTTTAAGTGCTTCTCTATCCATATAGTTAGCTAATGCAGAAACCTCTGCTTCTTTTGGCAAACCAAAGGAAGAAAAACCTGCATTAGAAAGAGCTTCTTGAACAGTTTGTCCAGATTTTGCATTATCTATTTCTGTACGAATAGCTTCTCCTCTTGTTCCAGCAAAAGCCATAAAGATATCTTGATACCTGTCTGATTCTTCTTTAGTTAAAGCAAAAGGTGCTTCTGTCTCTCTACTACCTCTAAAACCTCCCATATAGGTTGGAAGATTAGCTTGTTCAAGTGTTTGTAAATAACCACCTACTCTTGTTCCAAATCTAGGATCATCACGGTCTATTTTTGGATCAAGAACACCATATCTTTGTTCTGGTGTCATAGCTTGAGAAGCTTCTCTTACAGCTTGTGTATAAGCTCTTCTATTTTCAATAGACGGACTAGGAGACATAACATCTTGAAGAACAGGATCTCTTAATAGTTCTAAGCTAGGAACATCTTTATTAGAAAATTCTCTTTCAAGACGCCGTTTAACTAATAATGGATCTCTATATCTTTTAAGAGTATATGGTTCTGTTTCAGGATCGCCAAAGGTAAGATATCCAAATGTAGTAGTTACAGGTTGACCATAACTGTCTGATACTACATTTGGGGGAGCATATCCAAATTTTTCTTGCATCTCCATTAAATTGCTAAAACGAGTGCTATCTAAATAACCTTCAGGTAGTCCTACTCTACCCTGTGAAACTCTCCCAGTTGAAGGATTAAAGGCACCAAAAAAATCTGTATATTCTTGCGCTCTACTTTTAAATCCGGGTACTTTACTATATACATCATCCATATAATCTTCATAACTTGCTTGAATACCGGGATCTGTTATACCATAAGCATCTAGATATCCTTGAATATTTGTAGGTTCTGCTTCATCTAGTCCAGCACCTACACCTTGACTAGCACTAGGATCGCCTGCGCCACCAGTAGCATCATCATCCATACCAGAGCCATAGCCGCCCATACCTTCACCAGCATCAAAATATGCAGGAACACCTTTGGTTCCTTTCACAGGTTTACCAGCGCCACCCCTAGATTTTAGAAGATCGCTCTCAGCCTCAGTGATGTAAGCGAGTTTATGGGGTTGTCCCTTAATATTCTTTTTTCGTGGTAAGGAAGTAAGTCCTGCCATAATATTCCCCATTAGTTTCCCATTATTATAACATACTTATGCAGCAAAGTTCCAGTAAGTTACTTTTTTCTCTCTTGGCTCATCTTCCCACTCTGGATCTTCCGGGTGATGAAGATGCCAAGAATCTCGTAAATAATGTATTGCCATAACTAGCGCATCAACCTGATCATCATGTGCAGCGTTAGGAAACTTTAATAGTTCATCTACTAACTCATCTGCCCACTTTTTACCTTTAGGAACCCAGACACGCCCCGCTTCTATCATAGGACTGGCTGAATAAACTCTGGATACCTTATCTCGATCTGGTGTGTATTCCTGCACAGGCAAACCAGATCGTCGTAAATCCTGCAAGAGCGACTGACCACTAGCTTTCTTTTCAATAATACATACATCCGGGTGGTGCCTGTTATAAAGCTCATGCGCCTTTCGACGTAGCTCTGGATACTCTAGCCTTTCTCGCACATTACCCAGAAGTATCAAATGTGATACAAAATCTTCTGTTCCATCTTCTGCTTGATCATACATGAAGAATATACCCCATGTCTGTATTACGCTATAGTCTGCCGTAGTTCTTGTAGAAAAAGCAGTATCATATGTTTGTATGACAAAATCACAGGTAGGGGGATCACCATATTTCCACTCCTGCAACCATTGTTTTTTGATTAAACCTCCCTCTTCCGGGGTAGGATCTTGCATATAAAGTGAGTTCCAGTAACGACTACCATTACTTGCACGTATTTCACTTTCATCTATTTTTAATAACTCATCGGTTTTCCACTCTGGAAAGTAGCTACCACCCTCTTCCATACCAAGTAACTCGGCAGCTTCTGCGTCTAACCATGCAGGTATGCGTATGACTTCCCACGGTAGCGTGTCATACTCATCCATTTCTTCCTGTTGTTTTAAAAGCCATCCACACAGATCATCATAATGATATCGTGTATTAATGATAACAATAGAACCATTAGGCATAATACGTGTGCGAAGACCGGCAGGATACCATTCTTTAACATACCTTCGTCCAGCTTCGGAGTACGAATCTTCTTCAGACATAACGTCATCAAGGATAGCTATGTGTGCGCCCCGACCAGCAATCTGTGATCTAACACCCGCAGCGTAGTATGTACCTCCAAGATTTGTTTTCCATTTACCCGCAGCACGTACATCGCTTCGCAGGGAGACACCCTTGAATATGTTTGTAAATTGTTCTGTATTAACAATATCTCGAACACTACGACCAAAATCACTAGATAGCTGATCGCTATGAGACACAGTAAGTATCTCATGTTCCGGGTTTCTACCAATATACCAAGCAGGAAATAGTTTTGAACAGATGACAGACTTTGAAGATCGGGGTGGTAAGAACACCATCAATCTTTTTATTTCACCTGATTCAAGCTGTTTAAGCTTATTAGATATAAGTTCTATGTGTCTTCCCATACGCCAATCAGACACAAGTGTAGGTGCCATCAAGCGGACAAAAGTAAGAAAGTCGTTTTTACTTTCTTCCATAACTTTTGTCTCAAGAAGAGCATTAAGCTGTACAAGCGAAGCTATATCTATTTCATTATTCTCTATCATTCTATGTAGTATTATAACACATCTTTAAAGATATTACAAGAAAGATAAAGAAAATAATAATAATAGTTATTAAGATCTTTAAAGATAGGCCCAAAAAATAATTATTTTGACCCTTGTATTTTTGGTAAATATGTGACAGTGTGGTTCATACATATAACAAAAAATAAAATTTTTTTGCATAGGCTATATGTGTGTACTGTGTGTATACCTGTGTCTGGATTTAACAGATACCTTAACTGTCATCTACTGCCTAGAATACTAAGTCGGCTGCTCTGCCCCCTCTGATGAGGGGCGTCGCTGCCTTTCGTTCTTTTATCTTAATCTCTAGGAGAGAATTATGGTTGACCAAAGCATACGTACAAAGGTGGGACAGCAGTTGTATCGCATCAACGACGAACTGCCAGAGTCTCAGCATCTGGAACTAGAATGGTCCAGAGAGCTAGAAAGTGGTGACGTATATTGTCTAAGAACGTTTGCCACTGACGAAGACTTCACGCCTTGGATGTCAATCGAAGAACTGCACCGGTATCTCAGCGGTGTCATAGACTTTTTCGTAGATCNTCGGCTACACTTTCGGCCACAACGCCCCCTCTTATGAGGGGCGTCGTTGCCTTTCATTCTTTTTTAATCCTATGGAGAAAGTTATGACTGTATCTAACACTGCTTCCAAGCCCGAAGGTTTGGACCTTAACTCGGTTGACACCAAGACTTTGGTAGAAATCATTTTACAGCAAAGATCTAGCCAAGCTGAAAGTGATGCTAANATAGCTGAACTTGAAGCTAAAGTTAATAATCTTGAGTCTAAGAAAAACACTGCTGATCCCGGCACTGCATTTCTTAATGTTCCTGGTCCTAACTTCAAGATCTCAGATGCACAGAAAGCTAAAGGCTTCTGGACGGTGACAGACATGATCATGGACCAAGACTATAAGAAAGGAGACATCATGACTATAACTCTTTGGAAACCAGCACCGGGTGCCAAAGAGGGTGCCATTGGGCGCTTGAATACTCAGCCCAAATGGACGGGAGAGGAACCTGCGGCTACTGATGATGACGATCTGTCAGTACTTTGATCTAACTGGGAGGGGCTTCGGTCCCTCCCTAACCTTTGGGAGTTTAACATGAGATCTGTATTCGCTGTGTTTCTAGTTTTGATTGGTGTCTTCCTTGTTGTAAGTGGGATGCACCTGTACGATCCTACTGACCTGCCGGGATATGTTGGCTATGGAGTAGGAGCAATGCTCTCAATCATGGGCATATGCTCTGCAATGGCAGGTGCTTTGCTACTAAGTAACAACTAAAGAGNNANGGAGGAGCTTCGGCTCTTCCTTTTTTTTAAAGNTNTNTATCNTTAGCCNNCAAAAANATNCATATATCNNTAGCNNNCAAAAAAATNCANNNANAATACTACAAAGTCTTGTGATTTCATCCTCTGTGTGTCTATGTTGCAGAAATACAACACCTCATGTATCTGTAGCATTACAAAAAATACAA
>FUFK010068674.1_pt1 | contig 13694 bp, 8 predicted proteins | sample 1021851 | NCBI WGS metagenome assembly FUFK01 (sample SAMEA51879418, study PRJEB19060) | metagenome | reverse complement strand
CAATTTGATCCATTAAATCTGTCGCGTAAAGCAGCGCCCTTGTTTTTGGACCGAAGTCATGGATATCCTTGTTTCCTGATTTAATCAGGTCACCTAATATTTGTGACCGTGCTAGTCCGGTTATTATGACAGGAACTCCATTGGCCTCTAATTTCTGGCGTAGAGCCTCCGCATGTGTTGAGCGGCCAACGTGGTCTGGTCCCTCGAAAACAATCAATCGTCCAGTGCCCAAGTTTTTTCACCTCAATGTTACTTTTTCGTGGAAAAACCCAATGTCTCGTTCATCCTATCCTTAGGGTCCAATATGGATATCGAATTGATGTCAAATTTTTCATTTACGATTTCCCTAACTGACCTCAGAACCTCAGGAATTGTTCTGTCTGCATCTATTTCTACCATTCTTCCAGATTGTGTTAGGCTATCGTAGATTTCTCTCTGTCTTCCTTGCAGCAATAGATATGATTCGAATGGATCTTCTGACAGATTCATATCCATTCCAGCCTCGTAGTACTTCAGTTGTGACCTCCCCTTATTTATCCTTGAAAGCGATACGTCTGGACTTACTTTGAAGTACAGTGTGAGGTCGGGGTCTCTGGCGAAACTGTAGCATTTCTCTATTCTATCTGTGTCAATTCCCCTTGCTCCGTCCCTTGCCAATGCTGTGAATTTGTACCTGTCACAGACTACTATACCTCCGACTTCTATCAGCGGTTGAATCTGCCTCTCATATCTGTCTGCAAAGTCTGCAGCGTGTATTAGGTGGAATGTTTCTGGTTTCAGTCTCTTTTGCTTCTTTGCCTTCTTGGTCGACGATGCAACCAATGGGCTTGAGTTCCATTCAGTATGGTGTACCGGTGCTCCCAGGGACCTGAGCCATTCGACCAATAAGTGGGCCTGAGTGGACTTACCACTTCCATCAAGCCCCTCTACTGCAATCAGAACTCCTTTGGCCATCATAAATCCTCAATTGTAACCCAATCACCAGTCATGGCATGGTGCCAGACCTCAGATAAGCGAATTAGATTGTAAACAGTCCTTTCCATCCTGTTTATTATTTTTAGATGCAAAATTCTACCTTCCCTACCCCCGACTGTTTTACCCTTCAATTCAAGTATTATTCCATTAGTCTCATTGGTAATTTCACGAAGCTGTTCAAAGTGATTTTTGCAGAAATCTAAATCTATATCAATTAATTCTACCATAGATGAGAATACATGATTATCGATTTCGACTAAATGCGTATTCATTTTGCGGATGGTAGATATGAGATTCTCTGAGATATTTTCACTCAATTGTTTATTTTTTAGGATTATATTTGCCGTGTTTCCTACATCTCGGGCATGTCTAACTGTCCTCTCAAGAACATCAACCGCCCTCATGTACGATGCTATTACTCGAAGATCCTTCGATAGTGGTTGATTCAATGTAAGTATCAGGAGTAAATCGTCCGATAGCTCTGACATGAGTTTTCTTGCCCTATCTCGATTTCCTTGGATCTCAGTAAAACTATCATTGCCCTCCAAGGTTTCCATCGCTAGTTCATATGTCTGACGTCCGAGTTTTCCAAAATCCCTAATCCTATCAGCAACGACCGCTATACGGTCATCCAATCCTGTTCTTACCGGGGCCATAATATCAACCAAACCTTCCTGTAATGTATCTTTCAGTTAGTTCATGATCAGGATTCTGAAAAATCTTTTCGGTTTTCCCGAACTCGACAAGTCTCCCTAAGAACATGAAAGCCGTGTAATCGGACACTCTTTGTGCCTGAGACATTGAGTGGGTAACTATCACTACTGTGAAATGCTCCTTAAGTTCGAGAATTAGGTTTTCTATCTTAGCTGTAGCTATTGGATCTAGAGCCGAGCATGGCTCATCCATGAGGATTATATCTGGCTCGACTGAAATCGTTCTAGCAATGCATAATCTCTGTTGTTGACCGCCAGATAAACTAGTGCCGAGTTCATGCAACCTATCCGAGACCTCTTCCCAGAGTGCTGATTTAATCAGCGAGTTCTCAACTATCTCATTCATTTTCCTCCTAGATGGACTGTAGTGCAGCTCGACTCCATAAGCAACATTATCAAAAATTGATTTTGGGAACGGGTTTGGCTTCTGGAAGACCATTCCAATTTTTCTTCTTAGCCTTACTAAGTCAGTAGAAGGTTGATTGATATCCTCTCCATCATAGAATATCTGTCCATCATAATTACAGATTGGGATAAGATCATTCATCCTATTGAGGCATCTCAACAAGGTTGACTTACCACACCCAGAAGGTCCTATGAATGCGGTAACTGAATTCTTTTCTATTGGAACCGACACATCATAAATTGCTTGAGCTGAGCCGTATTTTAGATTAAGTCCCTTCACTTCAATGTGTGGAGTGCCGTCAATATTCAAATCAGTGGTCGATACTATGTTATCCCTGTCAATATCGAACGATGATTGATCCTTATTTTCTAACTTCATTTCACTTTCTAATTCATTTTCAGTCGACATTTAATCACCATCTATGCGTTTGAGAATTTTCTGTAATGTGCCCTAACCAAAATCGCCACCGAATTCACCATGACTAGAGTCCCCAGCAACACCAAGGAGGCTCCTGCGGCCGCGACTTTGAATCCCTCCTCTGGTTGATCGGTCCATGTGTAAACCTGGACTGGGAGAACTGTGTACTTCCCACTAGGGTTGGAGCCCCAGTTGGTATATGATGTAGGGTCAGCAGTCATAATTGGCCGATCGGCCCACATAGGCAGTTCTGTCAGAGCGACTTCAAGCCCCGGGATCCAAGAAATAAATCCATCNAGGGTAGGCAGTACTGTATAGTCTACGTAGTAGAATGGATCAGGTTCTTGGAAAACAGAAGTTACTGCACCAACGAGTATCAGGGGAGCGGCCTCGCCCATTATCCTCGACATTGCTAGAATAGTACCCGTCATCATCCCAGGCATGGCATGAGGAAGGACATGGTCCTTAATGACCTGCCACTTTGTACACCCAACACCAAAGGCCCCTTGACGGAGAGAGGGGGGGACTGCCCTAAGTGCCTCTTGGCTGGAAATTACGATTGTAGGCATTGCCATTGTAGCCATCGTTATTCCAGCGGTGAGTATAGTCCCTCCAAGACCTAAGCCGAATCCTGAACTGGATGAGCAAAGAGCAAGTCCAAATAGGCCGAAAACTACTGCAGGAACTCCTGCTAGATTGGTAACTAAGGTTTGAATGGCAGATTGCCAGAAATTCTTCGGAGCATATTCCTCCAACCAAATAGCGCCTCCAATTGAAACTGGGATTGCAAAAAGCATTGTGTAACCCACAACATAAACGCTGCCCCAGAAGGCCGCCCTAAGTCCCGCTCTGTATGGTTGCTGTGAAGGAAAGTTTGAGAATACGAATGAATTAACTACCTCGAATGGTATTGTGAAGAATGCAATTATCGTCACGACTGAAGCAACGAGTATCCATCCATCTCTTCCCATAACAACTCTCTTGACTCTGTCCTCATTAATATCCGTTGAACGGGTGAGTTGGGATGCTCCCTGGATAAGGCGTTTGAAAGCGGAGGCGGCCATAAGCAAACATATTGACCCTATTATGAAACCACTATTGAAGACCCATCCAATTGCTACAAAGTAGCAGGTAATTGTAACAATTAGCGAGGCCCCCTCAGTGAATCCCTCAGATGGCCTGACTCCCTCTTCCGGCCTCAGGCTCCATATCGACCAAACACTCGCAATCACTCCTAATGTAGAAAGAAGAGTGATCGACATCCCAATTGTGAGCAGGAACAATATGAATATCAGATATAATTCTGAAGATATTGTGGATGATATGATGAAAATACCAAACAGAAGTACGACTATTCTGAAGACTAGTGAGACGATTCTACCTATCAATTCTGAGGAGTAAATTATGTATGACCATCCACTAATCTCCTTNTCATTGAATCCCAATTCACGATCTAATCTGGATAATAACTTCCTAAAAATAGAAACAATTGCCCCAGGCCTAATCATCGCCAAAGTGCTTATAATTAGCAAGGAGAAGGCAATAATTTCTTCCAAAGGGAACGGATCTTCGTATGAATCGAGACCTGATTCATAACTAGCAGGGAGTCCGCAGAAACCAGACCATACTTGGGGTTGGAGCAATAGTCTTGATTCGTAGCACCAATCATCCGCGTGTGTAGGAGGGTTATTGTTGAATTCCTTTGCTCTGAGGCAATCAGCCTCGGCTCTCTCTGGGAAATCGTCTTTGTACGTCTCATCACACATTCTACCCTCTGCGGAAATTACATGGTTCCAAATCTCCAATAATTCCGATAGTGCAGTATCATCAATAGCGCATTGCTCTGAGGAAGGTGATTGTTCGCAGGATTCCAAATTGATTCCCAAGTAGTGCGATAATGTCTCAGAGGATGTTAGAGAAGAATTTAGTTGAGCATGAGAGAATTTCGACCAAAGGGCGCCAACGTTGTGGCCCTGTCCATCAATTAGATTCTTTATGCCATCGTTATCTATGTCATCATCGGCAACTTGATCATGGATTCCATCGAAATTCTCGTCTATCATCCATCCTTCATATCCGATTACCGGAGAATCCGGACATTGAGCATCCCCTCCAATAATTGGATTCAAGAGATTATCTCCATCTATGTCGCTATCACACCAGTCCCTGATGCCATCATTATCTTGATCACCATCATCAATAATCCTCGAATTAAACCATGTTTCAAAAGGACCGAGAATAAACTCTCCTACTTCCTTGTATGAGCTCTCCCTCGCATCACTTGGAGGTCCACCTATCTGTGAGAATACCACTGTGTAGTTCATGCGATGCTCGAGTGTCAAAACCCCAAGACCGGATTGACCTACCTGAGCGGGATGTAGGATAATTGAGTCGACTTTTTCACCATCTCGCAAATACTCACCAGATGAAGTTAATTCTAGAGTTATCCTATCGCATGCAGAACAATCTGAAGTTAGCGTGATTGATAAATCTGCGTGCATATTCTTTGAGGTTCCGGAGACTGCTCTGAAATCGTAACCACCCGAATGAGACAATTCATACACATCATACAATCCTGTTAAGCCATTTTCCAAGATAAATTGGGCAACTTCGGCACGAGTGCAGAATTCCGGTTGCATATCCCCTAGTACCGATGAGGGATTGAGTATTGATTCAGGAATATCCGACCTGCTGAAATTTTCCCAACCCCAACCAGTGGTATACCTATTTTCTTGCCATAGGGAGTAATTGTAAACGTGAACGACATCCATCTCGTCGGAGATATCGGTATCTATCCAGATGTCTCCATTGGATTTGAAGATTGGTTCTACTGAGCTATGATAAATCCAAAGCTTGTCATTATTCCAAACTGGGTGTCTATCTTCTCCGACAAATGGATATAATTCCGCTATTGCGGTTGTGAAGTCAGTTTCTGAGGTCACAGGCTCCCACCTTAGCCCCTTCCATACATACTGTGCATAGTCATCAGATGTGTCTATCCAAAAGTCCCCAAGTCTCGGAGTTGGAGCTACATCTCTAACGAAAATGTCCACTCTCTCATCTTCTAGAGGATCAAATGTGACAGGGGTTCTCTCATTCCAGGGAAGTAAGTAAGAAGGATTCCATGAATCATATGGAGCGAAACTATTGGACATCAGCCCTTTATCGCAAAGGTATCTTTGAATGTCCCTGGACCTATCGAAATAGATGGGATTACCATCGTCGTTTTGAAGAATTCCATTATCATTGTATGCTTCAAATTTTACTTCCGTCCATTCCGCTCTTAGAGTTACATTGGAGCGATCTCTTTTCGGGTCATCGAGAACCCAATCGTCATTCCATGTTTCAACATTCCATGATTTAACAGTCTCTGAGACCGCTTTGTTTTCTTCAATTCCGATTACCTCTGTTTCAGTCTCTGGGACGTATGCCTCGCTGTATATTCTGGTAACCATAGTCGCAAGGATAAGGGCACAGATCAGCGATATTGAGATAAATCCAGCTCTACCGGCCTTGGCGACTCTATCCCTCCTCTTTCTTGATCTTATAGGGAGCTTAGAGACTCCAAATAAACTGAATTTTTCGGTCAATCGTATTCCTCCCTGAATCTACGCATAATTCTCTGGCCAATGATATTCAAACCAAGCGTGATTATGAATAGATATAGCCCTACAGCGAACATCGAATAGTAAGCTGAAGTTCCTGCCGGAAGGTCTCCTTGAATCTTCTTAGCGATGTAAGCTGTCATAGTTTGAGATGAAAGGAACATATTCTTTGTGTAGTAAGCCGCTGTACCAACAGAAAGAGTGACTGCCATAGTCTCACCTATAGCCCTTGAGAATGCCAATATTATGGATGCCAGTATTCCCGAAAGTCCGGATGGAATAACGACTTTGAAGGTAGTTTCTACAGGGGTAGCACCTAAGGCGTATGATGCCTCCCTTAGATTATTTGGAACGGATCTTAAGGCATCCTCAGAAAGACTGGCTATTAGAGGGGTAATCATTATTCCAACAACCACTGCTCCATTGATTGGATTGAAAGGTTGAGGGTCTTGGGCCATCCACCCCCAGTCAACTAATATGCTTCCGATATCCATTACTATTGGAGAGATAACAACGAATGCGAAGAATCCGTATACTACGGATGGTATACCTGCTAATATCTCGAGAATTGGTTTGACTATGTTGGCAGTCCTTGGGCTAGCATATTCTGAAAGGAAGATTGCCGTTCCAAGTCCAAGTGGAATTGCTATGAGTAGGGCTCCAAGAGCTACTTGCAGAGTAGTTTGAAGAAGTGCGTTAACCCCGATACTTAGATTATCAGTGACCGTGACAACTGAGACGGTCCTTATGTCGGTCCTCCACAGGGTCTGAGTCAAGAACTCCCCTAAACTCCCATCAACTCTAGCAACCAAATCGAAGAAGCTGGTTACTAGAGCCACTAGTGTTATTACAAGCAATAAGGCTTTGAAATCTGAGTCAAGATATGCCATTCTCTGACTCGCCCAATTATATTGTCTGGTCTGTCGAATATGTTCTCCAATGAAAATCCATAGATCATAGAGTGGATGGGCAATTAATGCAATAAGTAGGAGATAGGGGTTAAGAAGACCCAAGAATAGTAAGATCAACACTCTATTTAGTTGTCTGAGTTTCAGGGTGTTTGTCGGATTAAATTTGACCTCGGAAACCTCTATTTTGTTAATCTTCTTTAGTGTACGATTTCTAGTATCTGACATAGTCACTCGTAGAAGTAATAGTGAAAGTCCTAAAGAAATCAAATGCCCAGTCTGAATCTCGTGTGTTGGCTCGATTGTGAGCCACGAAAGAGCTAGGGCGAAGGCCATTGGGCTGGTCGGAAATTTCTTCCTTGAAGCCCATAGGAGGATAATTACGATGCTATTAATCAGAAGGAGATATGAAAGAGTGGACTGTGAAAGAGGAGTCAAAAAGGCTAACGAACCTACGGAAACCAGTACCGTCGAGAATGAAGTAAGAGGAGATAAAACGGAGTCTATATGCTCCACGGAGAGCCTTGAAAGCCAAAGGGGCGAGAATATGTTCATCAGTACTGCTAGAATTGTCAGAACCCCTAAAAAGAGGCCGAATCTATCTACATTAGGCACTCTAGGATCTGGGTCATAGGCATTGGGGATCCCGTCATTGTCCATATCAGGGTCTCTGTAATTGTCGAATCCGTCATCATCAATATCATCATCAAGATCTGCTCCCCTTTCATCAACACCAACGTTTGGTTTGCCATCACCATCAACATCTAAATTTGCTTTATCGGAACCAGCCCAGGTGATAACTACCCAATCGCGCTTGAGGTCTGTATCGACTTGATGGAGAATCAATGCACCTTCATTTTCCCTCAATACACCTAATGGAATATATGCATCCCGGATATCTTCTCCTTCAGACTCAGAGTAATTGTGTTGTGGGTTATTGTCTAAATAAGTCAGGATGTAGCCTCTTTTTTCGTGAGCCGTCCAATTACCGGTGAAATCGCCGTTTTCATCTAAGATCGCCACTCCAGCGGAATCTCTGTCTCGTTCGAAAACAACAAGTGGTTCGCCTAATTTAATCAGAGATTCATTATCCCAGTCAACTATACAGAGGCTATCGAGATAGAAGGGGTCTGTTATTGAGCCATCACTGTAGTTTGCAGCTTCCCATAAATCCGATTGCACTCCTTCAGACCAATCATCAGGGGGATCGAACATGTCCGCCCCACAGCCAAAAGCTTGGTAGAAGGGTACTGACTTGGAAACAAGAACGTAAATTATTCCTGCAGTGACAAGTACAACTGAGATTGCCATCGAGAAAAGAACTGCACTCGGGGCGCCTGACTCTATTCTCGAGGCGATTTTCGAGAGCTCGAAATCTCTGAATCGCATACTAGACATTAGTATCGACTCGAGGCAAACCTATAATTTTCAAAATATATACTCTATTGAGTTGGCCCCGCCCGCCCCTCTTGGGACGGGCAGGGTTTACGTTCCAATCAGAAATGCATTACACGTTCCAATCAGGAATTCATTACGTTCTCAACGCGCATCCAGGTGTCCTGCCATGCGGCTGAGGAACCAGACAGTGGGACATAACCCACGCCATTGACGATCTCATCTCCCAAGGGGCTGAAAGCATACCTTAGGTAATGATAGACTTCGTCCATGTACTCGTTGTTTACGTTGATGTAAATCGCCCTGGTAAGGGGATTGTAGCTGCCATCTGCGATTGTCTCGGCACTTGGGGCTACGAAGTCTCCTGCATCGTTCTGGATAGCCAAAGCAGATAGTGCGTCCTGCTCTGCTACGTAGTAGGCATACCCGAAGTATCCTATAGCGTCGCCGTTGGACTCGAGGTAGTTTACGACTACCTCATCCTCAGCGCTGTTGGTGTATCCATCTGGTCTGTTGAGGTCAAATGTCTCACCGTTGTCTGAATCGGTCAGCATTGCGCCCATGAAGAACTCGTAGGTACCTGACTCTGAGTCGGCACCAGCGATCTTAATCTCCGAGGACGGGCAAGACGGGTCTAACTCGCTCCAAAGGTGAGTAGCATCATTTCCATCGCTGTTAGGAAGGGAGTTAGCGTCCCATCCGGTTGCTACTAGCTCAGCGGCTGTGTAGTCGCTGTAAATCCATCTAACCTGGTCGGTTGTTAGACCTCCCATGCCTGAGACACATATATCTGCGGCTCCACCCTTTTTGACGACCACTGAAAGACCATCAAGTCCTACGGGTAACTGAGTCACTGTAATCGATGTATCTCCTACCAGACAATTGTATGTGTATCCGTCGTCAGTAGATGCTTCGGTACTCTTCCATCCACGAGACATATCTCCAATCATCACCTTGGTTCCTTTCTCGGAGTTGTCACAGACTCGGCCTGCACCAGCGCCACTTCCGCCACCCTCGATCGTTAGGGTGTAACCTGGACATAGGCTGTTAGTTCCTGAATAGGCGTCTGCCCATCCGTTCATTACTGGGAATACGGTACTAGATCCTGCGACAGTTATTGTCTGATCAGATCCACACCAATACGCGGTCTTCTGTGCTGGTGTCCATACGTGGTCGTGGTAAAGCTTGGCTATCCTTTGGATTTCCATGCTTGCGTCTCCTCCTGCGGTAAGTGGGACGTATCCTACTTGCTCTACTAGAGAGTCACCTACATCGGAAAAACCGAACTCGATGAATGGCAAGGTCATTGCCAGGTCTGTAGGATCGATATTCAAATTCATGTAGATGAATCTTCCAAGTGGGTTGTAAGTTCCATCGGCAACAGTTGTTGGAGATGGAGCGACATAATTTCCTGCATCATTCTTGATTGCAACTGCAGTTAGCTTGTCCTGGTTAGCCTTGTAGTAAGCGTATCCGAAGTAACCGATAGAGTCGGCATTAGACTCTAGGTAGTTCACGACTACCTCGTCCTCGGCACTATTTGTGTAACCATCAGGCCTGTTGCTGTCGAAGATCTCTCCATTATCTGCATCTGAAAGCATTGCATCCATGAAGAACTCGTAGGTACCTGACTCGGAGTCGGCACCGGCGATCTTGATCTCGGCTGAAGGGCATGCTGGGTCTAGCTCGCTCCATAGGTGAGTAGCATCGTTGTTGTCGCTGTTTGGTAGGGCCATTGAGTCCCAACCTGTCGCAACAAGTTCAGCTGCTGTATAATCACTGTATATCCATCTGACTTGGTCAGTTGTTAGACCTCCTATTCCTGAGATGCATATATCTGCAGCTCCTCCTTTCTTCACTACGACAGAAAGTCCGTCTGCGGCTATAGGGAACTGTCCAGCACTGCGTGATGTGTCTCCCTTCAGACAGTTGTAAACCCATCCATTGGATTCGACGGTGGCCTCGGATGCCTTCCATCCCCTGGACATATCGCCGATCATAACAGCTGTACCTTTCTCGGAATTGTCACATACTCTTCCAGCTCCGGCTCCGCTTCCGCCGCCTTCGATTGTCAGAGTTGTATCACAGGCAGTCTGGTATACTTCTGCCCACAGGTTGGCTACTGGGAAAACTGTGGAAGAACCAGCAACACTGATTGCTCCATCTGGCCCACATACGATTGATGAAAGGTCTACACCTCCTTCTGCCCCTGCCCTAGATAGCATGAGGAGTTTATCGTTATCTGGTATGACAACGTATCCTGTGCTTGCGACTAATGCAGATCCACTGTCAGAGAGCCCGAAGGCCAGGAATGGTCTTGTCTTCTGAAGTGCCTGAGCATCAACGTGCAGGTTCATGTATATCCTGCGCGCTAGAGGATTGTAGTCCCCGTTTCCAACTGTTTCAGTGTCTGGGTGAACCATCTCTCCATCGGAATTCTCTACTGCGGCTGCTGAAAGAGCGTCCTTGTTAGCATCATAGTAGGCATATCCGAAGTAACCAATTGCTTCTTCGTTTGACTCAAGGTAGTTTACTACTACCTCGTCTTCTGCGCTGTTGGTGTACCCATCCGGCCTGTTGGCGTCAAATGTTTCTCCATTGTCATGGTCAGAAAGAACTGTTTCCATGAAGTACTCATAAGTACCAGATTCAGAGTCAGCACCAGATATCTTAATTTCAGCATTTGGACAAGATGGATCTAACTCGCTCCAAAGATGAGTAGCGTCATTATTGTCGCTGTTGGCGAGAGAACTCGAGTCCCATCCAGTCGCGGTTAGCTGAGCCGCAGTGTAATCACTGTATATCCATCGGAGCTGGTCAACGGTTAGACCGCCCATTCCGGACACACATGTGTCGGCTGCTCCACCCTTCTTCATTACCACAGAAAGGCCATCAATTGCAACATCTATCTGAATAGCAGATCTAGATGTGTCGCCCTTCAGGCAATCATAGGTGAATCCGTCATCGGTAGATGCCTCAGAGGATTTCCATCCCCTGGACATGTCTCCAATGTCGACTGGTGTGCCTTTTTCGGAATTTGCACATACCCTACCAGCACCTGCTCCGCTTCCGCCGCCTTCTACGGTGATTGCGACGCCGTTGCAGTACTTCTGGTAGGCCTCGGCCCATAGGTTAGCTACTGGGAAAACTGTGCTAGATCCCGCTATCGATATATCTCCGGTCGGGCCGCACTGAATGGTGCTGGCATCGAAGCCTGCTATTCCGTCAAAGTCGGTGCTCGTTGGCTCTTCGTCATACTCACAAGAGCCGTCATCGACAGTCGCTACTGAGTCGTAGTTATTCGCATCGGAATCCATGCATCCCATGAGATCATCTGTACCGCCGTTGTTACCGTTGTTGTCGGTATCATAAGTACATGAGCCATCATCCGATGTGGCGCTTGGGTCGTAGTTATTCGCCGCATCGTCGGTGCATCCCATTATGTCGATGGGTGCCGGCACATCATCGCTATCGTCTGAACCACCGACGCAACCAGCCAGGGGCAGCGTCAGCATCAGTAAGGTCATTATCCAAAATTTCAATTTGTCATTCAAGAGTTTCATCTCCGTTAAGCCGTCCGTGCAGCGTATTGACCATGAAATAGTGCGGCATAGTCACAATAGCCCAGAATATTCTAAATATACTATATATTTGAATGACTATATTNGTAAATGGCACAATTTAGAACGATATATGTGCCGAAGAGGGTATTGAACCCGACTAGGCCTATTCCTATTTAGGGAATCTCAACCTAAATTTACTTCGTTAGATTTTCTGTGATTGTGAATATTAATTAGTATCTCAGCCATATCTGAGGAGTAAGCACAAATTCTCCTAAGAGATTCCGATAGCCTGTCTTGATACAGGGCATTTACTCTTCCAACGTCACTGCTCCATAACTCTGCCTCGAATGCCTCCAGAGAACTTATTGCTGAATTGAGATGCTTCTTTGCCTCATGGACCTCAGATATCCTATTTTTCCTAAAATTCGATATCAAGAGTTTCATTGAATTCTGCCATATTGGAATTATCGAAAGCAGTACCGAATCATTGGGTAGTTCATCACCTTCAAATTCACTAATCAGATTACTTATTCTGAAAGAGTGATCCCCCATCCTTTCAAACGTCCTTACCACTCTTGAGAATTCGGCGGCTTCCCATCTATTAGTCCCCATTGACTCCTCTAACCTCGAAGATTCAAGAATTAAACCAACCTGCCTCTCCATGAGGAACCTGAGAGCATCGATCTCTTTCTCTCTTTCTTCTGCATCATCCAGGACACTTGCTTCATGCCCTGCCAATACATCAGAAATATCTCTGATTTGGCTCGAGATTAGTAGGTACATCCTGTTTATTGTCGAATACAGTGGCATCTCTGAAGGATTTAGTAGACTCAACATTTCGATTTTATTATTATCTTCAGTGGTGATTTCAATCCCCCTTGTTGACTGGATAAAGGACCTGAATATTCTGCGGTTTTCTCTGTCAAAACCACCCTTTGTTCTAATTCTTATCAGCTGTGCCCCTGAGAGATAAGCCCCTATCAAGTGGTCGAGTATGAACTCATCAGGAATCTCCGTTAGGTTAATCTCAACTTCTCTCCTTATTNTTATTGATGAAACCTCAGGTATTATTCGAAGATTTCCCGAAGGCCTCCATTCTACTCTGACTTGGTCTTTCGCAACAAGTCCATGGCCTGTAACCCATTTCTTAGGTAAGCTGACTATATATGTCGAGCCTCCAGTTAACTGCAGCCTCCTGACCTCAGATTTGTCTGAGGGGATGTCTTTCATGGCTCATTCGCACGGACGGCGAAATATATACCTTTCATAGGCTCGCAGTGCTCGTATTCTATATCTTACAATATACACTATATAATATTGGGCCTATATGCCCTATCTATTTGACCTCTATAGACGGAGCCGATAATGTGGCTCGTCCTGATTCTTGCAACTGCCGTTTGTGCCTACATGGCTTGGAACATTGGAGCGAATGATGTAGCCAATGCCTGTGAGGAAGCGGCTAACGCATTCCTACCGATTGTATACCAATGAAATTAGTTGGGAATTAATCCCAACCGGCTTCTTTGGCTATATCGCTAGGCGAATGCCTTTCTGCTATGCTTAGAGCATATTCAATCAGCTTCCAAAATAGAGCTGCAGTCAACAGACCTGTGATTAAGTCGAAAAGGAAATGTTGCTTTGTTGTTAATATGCTAATACTAAGAAGAGTGAATTCTACCCATAACAGTACTAGAAATGGTTTTGCGAATGGT